>Ga0073934_10001937_pt1 | contig 46277 bp, 56 predicted proteins | sample LarsenN4metaG_FD_76834 | JGI IMG/M metagenome (GOLD analysis project Ga0073934, IMG submission 76834) | Hot spring sediment bacterial and archeal communities from British Columbia, Canada, to study Microbial Dark Matter (Phase II) - Larsen... ...
GCACGGGGAGCGACTACTAGCCCGCATAGATTAGAGGCTGGCGAGTACGTTTCAATCCACGCTCCCGCACGGGGAGCGACCTGCGGCTGGTTGATGTGTTCGCCAACCAACCGCGTTTCAATCCACGCTCCCGCACGGGGAGCGACCGCAACATCTGGCACGCATCACCCACCTGCCGCCAGATGTTGACACATTCCGGGCCGGTTTGTCCCAAATTTTAGCATTAAATTCATAATTATTCGGTTGTTAAGGTCCCGTCTGCCTGCGAACCTCCGGGAGAAACCCTGTTCCCTTATGGTTCGCAGGCCTGCCTTTCAGGCGATCAACGTGCCTTCCAGGTCCAGGCTCGGCTTGGCGCCCACGTGCTCGACCCGCCGCCGCCATTCATCGCCCAGGTAGTAATACCTCAGGCTGTCTTTTTCCTTGTCGATCAGCTTTTCCAGGGTCGCCTGCAGCTGTTTCAGCTGCGCCGGGTCGATCAGGCACTCGAAGACTGAGTTCTGCACCCGTTGACCGTAGTTCTGGCAGGCTTTAGCCACCTTGCGCAGACGCTTCTGCCCGGCGGCGGTCTCGGTGTTCACGTCGTAGGTGATCAAGACCATCATGGCGGCGCGCTCTCCGGCGGGGAAGCCGGTTGCCAGTAACCGCCTTCTCCGATATTAAAATCTGAACTGCGCAGGACGCGGCTGCCGGGCGCAAAGTACATCCCATTGAAAGCAATATGCTGACCGACATGTCTTCTGTCGTTCTTGTTATCGGCCCGCCACTCACGCCCGACCATCGGCTCGATACTGCCCGCGAGGCTCCCCGCTTCAGCGTTTGTGTGCGCCAGCACGGGCTGATCTTTATCCAGATGCAGGCGGGGGCGCTCCGCGCCGAGTTCGAAGCGGATGTCGTCGAAGAGCTTCTCCCCGCTAGAGATTGGCCGAATCCCATTGTCTGCCAGCCGCGCCTCGCCCCAGCCATAACCGCGTTCGCCGCCCAATTGCAAACGACGGAACGCGCCGGGCCAATCGTATTTCTCGCTCCTGAGATGTTCTTCATCCACGAACACATATCCCATCAAATAGACTGGCTCGCCGGTATCCAGCGTATAAGGAGAGAGAAATTCGGTTTCGTAGAGCAGCCCTTCGGCGGCGGTTTGCTGCGGGTACGAAAGAGCGGCAGCGACATAACTGCTCAGGAAGCGGCGACGGAAGACGACTTCGTCCTTCCAGGGGAAACACACTTCCCATTTCCCGGCTTCGTTCTGGAGCGCGGGGTAGAAGTAGGTAAAGGTCAGGTATTGCGCAAAGGTCTTGCTCACTTTCCGATATGGGTCGCCTGCTGTATCCCCAAATTCGTTCTGGTTGCGCGCCACGCGGCTGACCAGCGCGCCGCGCAGGACGCGCCCGGTGACGTAGGGGCGAGCGCGCTGCAGGTAACTGACCCTGCCCCAGCCGATATGCAGCGGGCTGTGCAGGCGCAGAACAACTTGATAGGCTATCCAGGGCATAGCAACTCCTTCTTGCTTTGTAAACATAGGTTGTCATGTCACTGCGAGGCGGCACAGCCGCCGAAGCAGTCCCCCAAAACGGTCAGGGGATTGCTTCGCCGCCGGCGGCTCGCAATGACATATGGATCTTGCCAAATCTTTGCAACAGAGCGTCTCCTTACTGTTTATCGGCGGCTTTCGCCCCATAGCGGGCGTAGATGAGCATTCGTTCGAGGGCTTCCCTGGCCAGCAGCAGGGTGGGCAGCTCGCTAGTGATCTGCTCAGCGACATATTTCAAGGCGTCGTCCTGGTAGGATGCGCCTGGCACAGCAGGAAATTTCAGCGCCTCGAACAGGGCGAGCAAGTTTTTCACGATATTCTTGCCCGTTTCGCCTTCTCTGGCATAGAGGTAGAGAAAGCAGGCGTAGACGCCGTTTTCCTGCAGCACGCCCAGGGTTTTGGTGAGGCTGATTTCCGCCTTTTTGGGGTCGGCTGATAGGGCTTTTACGATTTCCTGGGCATGTTTGGCGGCAAGGTAATCGAGATTTTGTTCCGGGTTCATGGCTGCCCCTCCTGGGAAAGGGATTGGAAGATTTGCTGCTGTGATTTTTCGAGCGGTTTGCCGACAACTTTGACGCGTCCGAAGCCGCGCGTGCCCATGCCGCCCACGCTGAGGTATTCGATCAACTTGAGTCCGGCTGCGACGACATCCAGGGGGCCTTTCCACCTCCCCCCTGGTAGGGGTTTGCCTTGTTCGGTTGTGTCTTTGGGGAAAGGGCGGTTGTTTTCTTCGGCGTAGTAATCGTCCAGCACGACTTCGGCGGCGAGGAAGGCGGCGCGGGGGATGGCCTCGTAGGTGAAGAGCGCGCCCTCTTCGGCCGCGCCGGTCTCCGGATTGATGGCGACCGAGGTGCGCACTTCCAGGTTGCTGTTGACAATGTGGCTGAAGAGAGAATCGGCCACCAGGACGAGGCGGTTCTGGACGGCGTCCCACGCCTCGCCTTTCCATTCGACGGGCGGTTCTACCTGAACCTGTGTAGCGGCAACCTCGAGCAGCAGCCAGCCCAGGTTGAGCCGCCCTTTGGGATCGAACGTTGTCCAGCAGGCGGCGTCCTGAGGGGAGCCGTCCGGTACCTCCTTGAAACTGGTTTCTCTCAAGCGTTGAGGGGTGCTGACCCACACCGGCCCAACCATCGAATGGACGGGGAAGAGCAACAGGTGGGCGTCGAAGACGTTGACCACGCCGGAGGACATCTCTTTGCCTTTGATATATCCAAAAGTGTAGCAGATGGGGCAATTCGGCTGCCCGCAATGTTCGCTGCCGCGCTGTCCCTGCCCGGCGCACTTTGGTTTTTCATATTGCATGGCGGCGTAGGCGCGCGCCGCGCCGTGCAGGCTGGTGCCGGGGATCTTGGGCAGGCGCGTGCCGGGGTCGCGGGCGATGCTGTTATCTACCCGTCCCAGGCGGTAGCCGCCCGCGCCGGGGTGGACGGGGTCGAGGGTCATCAACAGGTAACGCTGGTGGGCATAGCGGTCTATGTTCATCGGGTCACTCCTTCGTTTACTCTTTGAGGATTTCGAGGTGCAGTTCTTCCAGGTCGGCCAGTTCGCCGCGCACGCCGGCGGCGGCAAGTTTGCTTTGCATGTCATTGCGAGCCGCCGGCGGCGAAGCAATCCCCTGACCGTTTTGGGGGACTGCTTCGGCGGCTGTGCCGCCTCGCAGTGACATATTGGGCGGCCATTGGGCGTTGGCGAGGGTGTCTGCCACAAACTGGCGGAAGGTTTCATCGCCGGTCGACTGCCGCCCTGCATCGCCCCCGAACCAGCGCTCGCGGGCGGTCTCGATGGTCTGGAGGGTTTGTTTGAGCTGGGTGCGGCTGAGCTGCTGCAGGCAGCCCCACAGGGATGCGAGGCGGTCGAGGTCCTCCAGGTAGAAGGGGCGGCTGGGGCGGGCGGGGCGGCGACCGTCTTCGCCGTATTGGATCTCGAAGCGGCGGGCGGCGGAGTCGAGCCAGAGGAAGTCGAAGCGCGAGGGGGCGACTTGGACTTTATCGCCCGGCTTCAAATCCTTCACATGCACCCAGGTTTTGCCTTTGTGCTGGAATTGGTGAGTGTGATGAGCCGCTGGACTTCCTTCGAGCTCAAAGTAGGGATACCAACAATCCTCGGTTTTGCCATCACCCATGACAGTCGGTACATTCCACGTAATACCGTTGCCAAATTCAACTCGCCCGTTTCTATCCACGCGGTTCACCTCCCATAATTCTTCGTTCAGCGGCGCATTAAGCATTTGGCGGGCGGCATCCATCACGGCCATGAGCGGCATCTTGCGCTCGAAGAAGACCAGGCCGAGGAAGAGCGGCAGGCGGTTGCGCACTTTGCCGAATTGTTCTTCATACTGCTGGCAGATTTGCTGCACAATTTTCAAAGCGTCGGCGGCGGGCAGGAAGGCAAGGAACTGGTCGGGCGAGGCGTTCAGAGACAGGTAAGGCTGATAGGAATCGAATGACGCAGGCGCTGCTTGAATGGATTGAATTTGAAATTCGTATTTTTTCTTGCTTTCGGGCTGTTCGAGCGTGACAACATCGCCTGGTTTGTAGTCTCCGGCGGCTTGCAGATTGCTGATCGTGAGAAAGGCGTTGTATTCTGGCTGCCAGAACAGGTCAATCGGTTTGCCGTTGACTTTGCCGTTGTATAGTCCGGCTTGCCAGTTGGTTTGATTGGGGATGATCCGCCTGCGGAGGCCGCGGTTTCCCAACGCGCTGGAGAGAATATCTTGCAGTACTGTGTCCTCCCAGAATCGTTGGCAGGTCTCCCAGACGCGGCGCAGGCGGGCGGGGGAGGGATTCTTGGGGGTGCAACCAGTGGGGTTGTTGGGCTCGGCTTTGACCAGCATGGTCTGCACCAGGTCGCCGGAGAGCCAGTCCTCCAGCCCGAATTTGCCGACAAGGAGGGCCACCCGGTCGTTGTGGTCGGCGATCTCGCCCAGCCAGATGGTGCTGTCAGGCTTTTTTTTCCAGGCTTCCAGGCGCGACTGGCGGCGCTTCTCACAGCGCTCACAAACTTCGTCGTGTTCTTCCTTTGGGCGTAAGCGGCAGACGGGGCAGACTTCCCATTTCTTCTCGCCGCTGACGTGTTCCCAAAGTTGCTGCCAGCTGGAGTTGAAATTGGCTCCGTCGAAGGGCTGTTTGAGATCTTCGAGAGATTCCTGGCGCGCTTTGGCCAGAAGGCCCTTGAGTTGTTCGGCAGCCGTTTGCCCATCGCCAACCGTGACGGCGATGCGCGGGGCGAGTTCGGGTTCGATTTTCTCCACACAGCGGCGGATTTCCTGCCCCAGTTCATCGGGCAGGTCGAGGTTGGGGAAGGTGAAGTAGATGCCGGTGGTATCTCGGTAAATTTCGTTGCCGAGCGGGTATTCCACCTCCACCAGCTGCCTGGCCTCGTCGCAGGCCTGCTCCACGGCGCGCTGGTAACCGAGCAGGTCGGCGATCTTGATGGCTTTGGCGTAGTGGCCCAGCACGTCGAAGTTGACGCGCAGGAGGCGCCAGCGGAGGTCGTCCGGATCAGGCTTGATGCCCAGTAAAGCGCCAGCAAGCGCCGATTTGTAAAGAGCTGCTACTGCACCTGACCAGTCTGCTAACGTCACCTCATTGACGGGACGACGGGTATCGCCCAACGCATTATCAAATATTCTTTCCACATGGGGGACAAACTCATCTCGGTCTTGCATTGAAGTAAACGGTAAACCGGATAAGAGCGATGTCAAATTCGATACCGAATTGTCTTCAATGCCAAACGCACTGCACAAGCGTGTCTCGTCTTTGGGCTGCTTGGTTGATGTCTCATGATCTTCAAGTTCTTTTTCGACATGGGCAACAGCATGGCACTTTCCCAACACTCGCAGCGGCCAAGGTTGCGACGCGTGGCTGATGATTCTGGGCCTTCCCTTTTCGATCAAATCTTTGACTGTAACTGCATCGCCAAGTAAACGAATGGGCGGCAAGGTGGTTGGAAGACGATGGGATTGGGCTGTTCTATATTGATACGCAAAGCTACTCGGTTTATCGGACGCTTGATTGATGATATGCTCATCCGCGCATTTGCCCATATCGTGCAACCACGCCGCCACCTCTGCCAGCAGCAGGTCTTGGCGGTGTTGTTTCAGGGTTTGCAGGTTGAAGTCTTTGTTCATCGCTCACCTCCTGCCTCCAACACACTCGCGACCTGTGCAGCTTCCTCGCACAGCTGGTCAAAAGTGCCGAACGTACGCTGGAGCCATTGTGGGGTTGGCGGAGCGGCCTGGGGTTCAGGTTCGACCAGCGGCTGGCCAATCAAGGCTTTGCCCTCGCGCTCCCACCACTTCTTCGCCTTTTCGTATTCCTGTCTTTGGGCTTTGGTCATTTTTGCCAGTTCTGCCTGGCTGCGCTCACGAAAACTGCCGTCAGGGGCGAGGTACTCGTCTTTGAGCCTGCCGGGCGCTTGCAGATATTTGGGTAATTGCGGCTCAGCAGGAGACGGAGCAGAAGCAGACGGCGTTGATGGCTCTGCAACGCGAATTTGGAAGAAGCCGTTGCTTACTGTCTCTTTTGCCACGCCGTAGCCGCTGGTGCGCTTGGCCGAGAAACCGTAGGTAAGAAACATTGCCCGCAGGCCTTCGGCAATCAGGCGCAAATCTTCGGCGACCTGGCGGCAGGTTTCGGCCTCTTCCTGGCCAATGCGGTCAACGGGGACGTAAAGCAGGCTGAATACGCCCCGCGCGCCGGCAGGGACGCTCTCGAACAAAATCGGGTTCTTTCCCACGCGGCGTTTGCGGTCGTGTGGATTGATGATTTCCAGGCTTACCTGAGTGAAGAAACATGGATAGAAAAACAGTCTCCCTGACCGCCCGCCTTCCTCGCTACGAATGTCACCGAACAGTCTTAGCATTGGCGCTTCATTCTTTTTGGTGTGTCCTAACTGCCAGAGAGCTGAGTACAGGTTGCCCTTCCAACTGGTGGCGCGCACCATCGGAAAGGGAAAGACTTTCTCGCGCACGATGGGATTATCGATGATGTAGAAAGGATTATCGTCTTTCGAGTAATATGGACTTGCCAGTGTAAAGCCGAACTTCAGGAAGAAAGAGCAAGCAGGTAGAAACGAAAAATCTGCAGCTGGCTGAGCAATCATATCCCATACCACTCCTTGCGGTTCGGATAACGAGACTCGGAGGGAATGTTTGCTCCAATCGGCACGTAGCTGATCGGCGTCTTTTTTCTTCTCCTCTGCAATCAACCAGTGATAAACCGCGCTGAATTCTTCCGGGGTCTGCGGAGAATCAGACTGGCTGAGCTCTAGAAAATATTCTACGGTCATTTCGGAACTCCTAATATTGAAGATAGAATGTCTCGACCAAAGATCTGCGAGGTTGGTTGGATTTTAAAGACTTCCTGCATGTATTCCTTGCACAGCGATAGCAGGGAATCTGGATCACGGAACCTGTTGTGAAGTTCCTGGGGCCAGAACGTCCATATTCGCAGAATATACTTCTCATCGCGTTGATAAGGCATGCCAAAGAACACTCGTCCGGCAGTCCGCAGATCTTCTCGGATCTGCTTCTGACGGCTTTTTGGCCCCCATTGGGACCGCGGTCCGAGCAAGAGATCTAGTTCATCCAGTTGGTCTGGATTGCTCGACTCTCTCCATCCTTTTTGCTTCAGCCACTGGCGCATGCCCCAGTTGCCAGCGCCTTTGTAGCGCAAATCGAAAACGCAGGGCAGATACCTGGTCTCCGGTTTTTTCTGTGGGTTTCCCACATGAGCTTTTCCATCAAATAAGGCGCTGAGCATTGACTTCGGAATCTCGTAAGTCAACCCAACGAAATTTTTCAGGTCGAACGGCGTATCCACTTCAGGACCTACCGAGCGAAACATGCCCGATTGGATTTTTGCCTGCAATCGTTGTAAGCCATCGGCAGGGCTGATGTCGTTCAATTCACTTGGGAATAGAATCTGGCCAAAGCCATGCTGCAACCTTGCTCCCAGTCCCCCATATCCTGCTGCCAGATGTAAAAGCAGGGCGAACTGGCTTTTTGCGTACGCTTCATCGTGACGCCGGGTAATGAGTTGAAAAGTCAGGTTGCCATAGGGTACCTGGATCGAATCAAAGTTCTGATTCTTACCGCCAAACACGCGTGTTAGCCAGCTCGCGTTCATTTTGACCAATGTGCGGAAATGGAGCGGCGTCATAGGTACATCCACTGCGCGCAACTGAAACAGGCGCGCCCAGCCAGTGCAGCCAAACAGCTCGCATGCCGCGCAATGTTTGCCATCTTTGTCGGGGCATCGGTCATCACCTGTCGGATCGCAGGCGTACCCGCCCAGGCCGCGCACGAGCGCCTCGTACCACCAGCGCAGCGAGCCGATCAGCCCGGTCTCGTGCAGGCGGTCGGGGGTCTGGTCCACGCCGCCGGTCCAGAGGGGTGTGAGGGTTTTGAGGGTAATCTCCATAAGCGCCTCCATTGATAGGTCAGTTATCGTAACTGCCTACCCAATATGCGTAACGCGACATTTATGTCGCCTGAAATTCGTCTAATGTCACTGCGAGCCCAGAAAGGGCGAAGCAGTCTCCCGTTGCGGGGAGATTGCTTCGCTTCGCTCGCAATGACGTTAAATGGCTTCGCTCCTCGCAATGACATGTCAACTCCAAAAGAAGGGCGGATAGGCGTCCAGGTCGCCGCGCAGGTGGCGGGCCAGGAGCATGGCCTGCACGTGCGGGATCAGCCCGAAGGGGATGCGCTCCTTCAGGTACGGGTGAAGGATCTCTTCTTTCTTCCGCTCCTGCCAGGCGGTCAGCACCTTCTTGCGGGTCTCGTCGTCCATCAGGATGCCGCCGCTCTCTTTCGGGACGAAGCCGGCGCCGGCGATCTGCCGGCGGTTGACCAGCGACAGCGCCAGCCGGTCGGCGCAGACCGGGCGCAATTCCTCGACCAGGTCCAGAGCCAGGGAGGGGCGTCCGGGACGGTCCTGGTGCAGGAAACCCACGTAAGGGTCCAGCCCGACCGCCTCCAGGGCCGAGGCGGCGTCGTTGGTCAGCAGGGTGTACAGGAAGGAGAGCAGGGAGTTCATGTTGTCCAGCGGTGGGCGGCGGGAACGTTCCTTGAAGGCGAAGTCCTCGCGCTGTTGCAAGATTAACTGGTCGAACACGCCAAAGTAGATCTTGGCGGCGCTGCCCTCGAAGGCCAGCAGTTCCCCGAGGTGCTTGCAGCGAGGGACGGCGTTCAACGTCTCCTTGAGGAAGGCCGAGGCCTTGGAGAGCGCCTCGACGTCCACCAGCAAGGCGTGGTCGCGCAGGCCCCGCTCGAGGACCTTGCGGCAGTTGGCGATCTTCCCGAGCAGGAAGGAGGCGGCGATGCTGCGGCTCTCGTCCTCCTGCTCGGAGACCTGGTACTGTTTCTTGCGCAGCAAGACGTTGCCCTTCACCCGGCCGGTGACGCGGGCCAGGAAGCGCCCGTTGGGGGTCAGGAAGCACAGGCCCACGTCCCGTTCGGCGCAGGCGCCCATCAGCGCCGGGCTGGCGCCGAGGTAGCTGAAGCAGACGATGTTCTCGAGGTTGTGCAGGGGCAGGCGCGTGGAGGTGTGCTCGTCCTTCTTGATGACCACGTTTTCGCCATCCAGGGCGAGGAAGGCTTCGGGGGTGGTGACGTAGAGGGTGTTGGCGAGGTGTTTCATAATGCTGTTCTCATGTCATTGCGAGACCGAAGGTCGAAGCAATCTCCCGCTACCAACATGTCATTGCGAGACCAAAGGTCGAAGCAATCTCCTGTTGCGAGGGGATTGCTTCGTCGTTGCCCTGCTCCTCCTCGCAACGACATGTCATCACAATAATTCCTCATACAAATCCTTCCACTCAGGATTCAGGCTGTTTACCAAATCAACCTTCTTCTTTCGCGAACCGCCTTTGATCTGCTTTTCTCTTGCAATCACCGCGTTGACATCATTGCCAATTTCATAATAGACCAGTTTGTTGACATTGTATTTCTTCGTAAACACACTACCCAGACCGTTTTTATGTTCGTACACCCTGCGCGCCAGATTATTGGTCACGCCTGTATACAGAACAGTGTTGTGAGCATTGGTCATGATGTAAACACAATACTGTTTGCCGGCCGCCATAAATCACGCCTTCCATGTCGCTGCGAGATCTGCAGGGCGAAGTAGTCTCTTGTTGCGAGGAGATTGCTTCGCGGCGCAAAGCGCCGCTCGCAATGACATAATCCGTTGGGAGATTGCTTCGTGGCGGCGCAAAGCGCCGCTCCTTGCAACGACATCATGCGCTCTCAACCTGCTGCTGGATGTATTTCGAAGCCGGGATGATATTACCCTGCAACGCTGGCAGACAAATCTCTGCCAGGGAGCAAGAACGACAGCCTTTGAAAGGTTTGACGCGCGGGGTGTGGCCGCGCTGGAAGTAGGCGTGCATCTCCTCCGCCATGCGGCGCACCAGGGCGCGCAGTTCGCCGGTCAATTCCACGGCGACTCGGCGGCGGATCGCGCCGTAGTACAGATATCCCAGAGGGATCGCTACCGAGAGCATCTCTTCCAGGCAGATGGCCTGGGCGCACAGCTGGGCTTCGTCGCTCGGTTCCCGCTTTGGCCGGCCGCGCTTGTACTCCACCGGGGCGGGCAGATAACTGCCGGCCCGCCCCGGGAGCCTGACGCCCTCCGGCGATTCGGTGAACTCCACCACATCGCAGACCCCCACCAGCCCCAGGCGGTAAGAGGCGACCGGCACGGCGCGCGCCAGGATGACTCCCTGGCGCGCTTCCGTGAAGAAGGGGTCCTCCACGCGCTGGTGGAGGAGGCGGCCCTCGACGGTGAGCACGTTCTCCTGCCACTGGCGCTCGACGTAGATCAGGGCCCACTGCCGGCGGCAGAAGAGGAAGTGCTGGATGCCGGAGAGGGGCAGGAGCTCGTCGGGTTGGTATTCGGACTTCATGATTCGCCGGCAAAACGTCCCTCAGGCCCGCCTTTGCAGCAGACCGCAGGACGGCGCGTCATAATCTTTCGATGAGAGTCACGCCCGCGGGCACACCGGCCCCGTCGACCGTCACCTCGTAATCGCTGAAGCTGCGCGGTGGGTTAGCTTCGGGCCTGCGCGCCACCGTCACCAGTTCGAAGAGTTTGTGCGCAGGCGCGTTGCCCAGGTCGCTATCGTGTTTGAAGACGAACAACTTACGGGTGGCCATCTTGCCGCGCGCTGCGGAGCGGTCGTGCTCGAACATGTTCACCAGCGCCTCCCAGAACAGTCCCAGGTCCTCTTCGGAGAAGCCGGTGCCTTTGGTCGCATCGTTGGCCAGCCTGGCTGAGATATAACCTTCGGCGCGGTACAGGCCATAGGGGACGATGTGCTTGCGGCCCATGGTGCGCTCCTTTTCGGCTTCTTCCTCGCGCGTCACTGTGAGGCGGGTGATGGTCACCTCTTGCTGGACGATGGGGTCTATGCTGCGCGAGAAATTGATCTGGACAGGTCCGCGCACCTGCCCGCAGTTTAGTCCTGTACTCATCACGGCGCCAAAGGTGCGAACATCGAAGAAGTTGGCACACATCCAGGTCCGCGCACGCTGCACCTCATCTGGCTTTGCTTTGAAATTTTTATCATCTGCTGGTAAATTCACCTCTTTGTATGCTTCTACGTGATTTTGATTTAAGGGAATACCTTCCTTGACATAAATCCGGTAGCCTGTCGCGTCGCCCTTGACCATCTCTACGTAGTTGCGGATTTTGCGCTTCAGGCACACGTCGGTGACGATGCCGTAGCCGGTCTCCGGATCGATGCGCGGCATGTTCCCGGCGTCCGGGTCGCCGTTGGGGTTGCCGTTTTCCACGTCGTAGAGCAGGACAAATTCATAGCGGTTGGAAAGGGTGGTCATGAGTTTTTCTCCTATGTTGGATAGAGTAGGGTTGGTTGAAGTTTCTTATTTCCAGTGTCATTGCGAGGGCGAAGCCCGAAGCAATCTCCTATTTCACAGGAGACAGCGTCGCTGCCGGAGTTTGCCGCGAGCGAAGCGTGGCGGGCGGCTCGTAGTGACATTATGCCTCGAATTGAGTTGCTTCTTCACCGTTATTGCCTTTCTTGGCGTAGAACGCGGCGCGCTGGTGGTAATAACCTAGCACGAAGATGCCCTGTTCATCCAGCGAGAGGCGAGCCGGGAAAGGTTTTGCTTCGAGCCTATCGAGCATTGCCTGAATCTGATGTTCCAGATGACCGCCATACTCGGCTTTGCCGAAGTGGTGATGCGAGAGCCTTAAGAGCGTTGGAAACACGCTGGCAGGCGAAGCGCAGGCGGAGGTGAAATAACGGTCTTTGATGGTGGCGTTGATGTTCTGTCCCAGCGCTTCCTTTTGCGCTCTTTCCAGCCAGGCGAACAAGCGACCCAGCACGTAGGCCGGGTGAGTGTAGGATTCATTGAGCGACATTTGCAGAGCCTCCTGATAGGGATTATGCGGCTGACGGCGGTACTTGCGCAACAGATGCGCCTTGATATACGCGGCGCGGGTGTAATTGATTTTGACGTTTCGCCTCCTGCCTTCATTGTTGGTCTCATCCGTGTCGTGGCGGATGCGGTTGATGAACGCGGAGTACAGGCCTTCGGGATACGGCGCGCCGGTTAGAATGGCGCGTATGAACGCCCCGCCCAAGAGGGACCAGGAAGATTTGACTTCTTCCTCGCGCCGCGTCACTTTGGGCGAAACGCACTCGGCGAGGATGCGGTAAGGCGAAAGGTAAGTGGGTTGGTTGGGATATTCCTTCTGGATTTCCAGATCTTTATAGTGCTGCATGATGCGCTCCACAAACCTGCCGAAAGGCTCGGTGAGAAAGAAGCGCACTGCCAGGCGGGCGGCGCTGGGAGATAACCCCAGCACGTAGAAGCGGGTATTGGGATCCAATTCCTCTTGCAGGTCTGCGAGGTCCATCGCTTGCCCTCTTTCCACTTTCTCGCCGATTTCCCGCAATTTTCCTTCAATCTCCTGACGCCCGCGCTGTTCGCTGGAGGGCTGGTCCTCGAGATATTCCGGGTTGAGCAACAGAGCGAAGGCATTGGCATACTGTTCGCTCGCGCTCTCTGCCCAATAGACCACGGTTGCGTCGCCGAGGTAGATCTTGCGGTTCGGGTTTTGACTGGAAAGCAAGTAGTTGAGCGCCACGCCATAGCCTGAAGCGACACGCCTGCTGACTGGCGAGTTCAGCCCCTGCTCTCTTCCATAGGAAGAAAAAGCATCCAGGTTGAAGCTGACCAAAGAAGCGCCAGTGGATGGAGCATCCCGTACGCCCTTGATGCTCGGATGCAGGCGGGCAATCGGCTCGATCTCACCGGTTACCAGGCATTGCATAGCCATGGTTTCCTGTCCCAGTGCGTAGTCCTCCCAGGCACGTTTGATTTCGGGGTCGTCCAGTACACTCTTCCCTTCCACTTGGAAAATCAGCGCGCCGCCTTCGAGCAATCCCTCCAGATGGCGGGCGATGACCGGATGCTCTTTGGCACTTTGCGGGTCATATCTTTGCAGGAAGGCAATCACGGCGCGAGCCGCAGGGCTGTCGGCTCTGGAAAGAATTTCGCTGTTATGCTGGCGGAAGGCTTCGAAACGTTTATCAGCATAGTCAGGGTCTTTTGCTTCTTTCTCGGTCAGCCCCAGGACATAAACGGGGTAATCGCAAAGAAAATTCGAGACGATGCCCGATGACCTTTTGGCCTGTTCTGGGACAATCATACGGCGGAAGTTGCGCTCCCGTTCCTTCTTCCCATCAAAGGACCTGGTAACCAACGGGACAATATCCAATAATTCACCGTCTGGAGAGAGATTAAGCGCGAAACTTACGTTCGCCGCGCTGTAACCGGGTGGAGCAACTGCCACTTCCGGGTCATCGAGCAAGATCTGATAGTACTTATAGAGCGATTGCAGGATCATTGCCGCACCTCCGCTCCCGTTAAGTCGATCACGCCATCTCGCAATTGGGCTTTGAAAAACTTGGGCTTGATGTCGCGCGGGTTGGAGAAATCCGGGTCATAGAGCATCCAGCCAAGATCCCGCGTACCGACCAGGGGACTTTTGGGGATCTCGCGCCAGTCTTCGATGAGTTCCACCTTGGCCGGGAACTCGCGCGTCCCCAGGCAAGGCGCGTGGAAGTGCTGACCCTTGCGCAGGCGGCGCAGGACGATGTTGTAATGCTTTTTCACGGTGTCTTCCGGCCCGGCCTTTTCCGGGACGATTTCGAAGTGCGCCTGGATCGCATAATCCACGTCCTTCAACACCATGGAGGCGCGTTGCTGGCGGCTTTCTGTGGCTGCAATGTAAAGCGGCTTGTGCGAGCCTTTCATCACCTGCAGCGCGTTGTCGACAGAGGCTTTCTCGCTTACCTCATTGCGGCGGATGTTGGTGAATTCAATCTCACGAAGGACATGGATTTTGTCGATCACCCAGCGGATGGCGGGCTTCCAGTAGACCGCCTCGAGGATGCCGCGCGCCGCCGACGGGGTGATGACGTCGTAACTGACCCGTTCCACCTTCATCTCCGGGCGGGTGAACAGGGCATATCTGCCGCGCACGCGGATAGTGATTCCGTAGCCCATGGGTTGAACCTCCTTTCAAAACCCTGAAGGCCTCGGAGACCTGCAGGGTTTGTCGCTTAGAAAAAGAGCCCGTCCCCGCCGCCGCTGGCAGGCACGAGCAGCCCCGTGTCGGGGTGATAGTAGTCCTGGTAATCGTCTGGATTCAGGACCGGGTAGGTGTCGGCAATTGTCAGAATGACGCCTTTGCCGCTCAGAGCGTCGAACTCCCCCTTGTAAATCGAGACCGTATAGGGCTGCAATTTACGCAGGGTGGATGAAGGGTAGGGGGTGTGTTTTAATTCTTCAATAAGATTCAGAGCCTCCTTGTTGTAAGGGATGATGACCGTCTGGGTCGCGTCCTCGATGACCTGGAACAGGCGCGCGGCGGTCTCGAAGCTGAACCTGCCGGTGCTGTCCTCGAAACACGAAAGAATGCGCTTGTAATCGAACGCCTGCGGGTCTTGCAGGTCATAGAGCTGGTCGAAATAGGCTGCGATGGCAGAGATGGAAATCGGCATTTCAGCATGGTCTCGCAGCACACGGCGGGCGACTTCCACCGCCTGGGCGACATAGCGCGGCGTCCGCCTGACGAACTCGGACTTCGGCTCAAAGATAAACAGCTCGCTCACGCCGCACTTCATCTCCCGGTTGACGCGCCCGGCTGCCTGGTTGATGGAATCCAGCCCCGAAAGGGCGCGGTAGCCGACGGGGAAGTCCAGGTCAATGCCAGCTTCCATGACCGTCGTCGAGACGATGCGGCAGGGTTTCCTGCTCAATAGCCGTTCTTTGATTTCTTCCAATTTAGCGCGGCGGTGGGCGGGGCACATCAATGTCGAAAGGTGGAAATTCCCCTCACCCTGCAAGCCCCTGAATAGTCCGCTGGCATGGCGGCGGGTGTTGACGATACATAATGCCTGTTCGTGGGCGTTCAACCGCTCCAGCAGTTCTTCGTCGGTGAGCGTATCCAGGTTTTTCACCTCCACGCGGCGGTAAAAATCGAACAGAGCCTGCGGGTCGGGAGCCAGTTCGGTCAACCGGGTGCCTTCGGGCAGGAATCGGCTCAGGTCAGGTTGGGTGGCTGTGCAAAAGACGGCGGTTGCGCCGTAGTTCGTCACCAGTTCCCAGACTGCATCCAGCGCCGGATATAAATAATCACGCGGCAGCATCTGGGCTTCATCGAAAATGATGACGCTCCGGGCGATATTGTGCAGTTTTCGGCAGCGCGAGGAGCGATTGGCAAACAGGGACTCGAAAAACTGCACATTGGTCGTGACTACGATGGGGATATCCCAGTTTTCCGCCGCCAGTTTGAGTTTGGCGTAAGCGCTGTTGGTGCGGTCATCGGGGTTCTTGTCTGCCTCTAGTTTCATCCCCTCCCAATCGAAGTTGGAGTGATGCTCCAGGACGTTCTCTTCGCCCAAGAGGTCTTTGAATACAGCGGCGTTTTGCTCGATAATGGTGGTATAGGGGATGACGTAAATCACCCGCCTCAACCCGTGCCGGGCGGCATGGTTGAGCGCAAACGCCATCGAAGCCAGCGTCTTGCCGCCGCCGGTGGGGACGGTGAGGGTGAAAAAGCCAGGTTTTTCCCCCGATTTAGCCAGGCAGGCGTGGAGTGTATCGGTGCGCCTGCGATTGATGTCCGTCTGTGGGTTCTCGAATTGTTGCAGATGGGCGTTCAACTTCTCGCACAGCGCTGGAATCTCCTGGTGCCCGCCGCGCGGCTTATTGCCTTGCATGTATGCTTCGGTTTCCTGGAAATCCGCATCTACCAGCGCCGAGTAGATCATGCGCGTCAGGAAGGCCAGCGAAAACCCCTGCTGTTGTTTTAGCGGACGGACATGCAATCGTGGAGGGAATTGCAGTGTGGTCAGGTTCAGTTCGGACTTGTAGGCGCTGTAATCGCACACCTCGGTTTTCAAGCGGGCTGCCAATGTGCCATCGCCCGGCAAATCGGATGAATCGCCGTAATCCAGCAAACCGGCATGGTGGCCAGTGATGCAGTACGCCAGCAGGTCCGCGAGCGGCGCCTGAGGCGTACCTTTGAGGAGTTGCTGGAGTTCTTTTGCGCCCGCAGTAGAATGGTCTGCGCGAATCTTTTTGCCTGCCAGGCGCTGCTGGAACTCGCGTGAATACTTGCCTAAATCGTGCACCAGGCCGGCGATGTAGGCCAGATCCGCAATGCCGGCCGGCTTCCCGAATTCCGCTGCCAGGTGTGCGGTATTGATCAGGTGCTCGAGGAGCGGCTGCCAGTCTTCTTTGTCCACCCCTTCCCTGGAGTGAGCATAGAAGGTAAATTTCCTTTCTTCGGGTAATGCAATGCTATAAACTTTAGCCAGCCTCCTCGCCTCCCTCCTCAGCGCCTCTCGCAGCTCCCCCGGCTCGAGGACCTCGCAGTCCGCGCCCCAGCCCCTGACCCAGGGCAGCAGGTCGAGGGTATCGGCCACCTCCACCTGCCAGCGCAGCCAGCCGGGCTGCTCCGGGTCGTCCTCCGTCTGTTGGGAAGGGTGCCAGCGCGTCTCGAGCACGCGCCGCCGCACCCCCGGGCTGAAGCGCAGCACCACGCGCTGCGTGTCCTCCCCCATCACGATGCTCCAGGCGGTGCGCAGGATCTCCAGCCCGGGGAAATCGGGCGGGACGGCGTAGCCCTCGCGGGTCAGGTGGACCGCTTCGACGCGCTCCAGCTTATAGGCCCGCAGGGCGTTCGCCGCCGAGCTGTGCCCGATCAGGTAGGTCGAATAGCCGATCGGCGAGGGCTCCAGCAGGTAAGTCGAAAAGATGGTCCGGAAGGGCCGGTCCCAGTGGAGGGGGCGATAGGTCAGCTCGACCTTCTTGCGGTAGATGTAGCCCCGCACCAGGTCGCGGAAGATGGGCTGATAGCCCGGTTGGACGGGCCGCCTGGCCAGCTCGCGCGCGGCCTGCTCGATCTCGTCCCCCACGCCGGCGTCCGCCCTGAGGGCGGCAGCCAGCTTGAACAGGGCGGTCTCGGCCGGTTCGTTGCGCTTGTCGTGCTGCTTGGCGAGCAGGCGGGCGCCCAGGTACAGGGTCACAGCCTCCTCGGGCGAGAGGTCGAGGGGCCGCAGGCGCGCCTCGCGAAGTTGCAAAGGGAGCCAGTACAGGCCGTCCTTGTACGCCCGGCCCTGGAACTCCAGCTCGCGCAGGTAGTTGTTGACCGTGCGGCGCTCCAGGCCGGTCTCGGCGGCGATCTCCGCTTCGGTGAGACCGAGTGGGTGGCGGGTCAGCAGTAGGTGGAGGCGGTCGAGCCGCTGTTGCCGGGTGGCTTCGTCAATCCGGGGCATGAGGATCTCTCTTTTTATTGTTCAGGAGTTACGCAGTTCAGCGGGAAATTGGGGATGGTTAGGGCGGGCGTAGCCCGCCCTAACGACCCTATCCTCCCCCAACTGTGCAAGCCCTTGTTTTTAATATACCGGCGGGTTGGAAAATATTCTTCCAATTTTCGAACTGGATCGGGCAGCTTTTTTTCCAGGGGAGGGCGTGGCCTGCCGGCGGGTGCCGCGGATCGCGCCCGGGAGGCGCTGCGAAACAAAAAGAAAGTGGATGTGCGTTGGCTCTGCGATGCTCTCGCCCCTGTGTGCGTGGACCGGGTCCGGCGGTTGCGCCCCTGCTGGCGGGGGACGGCGCCCTAAGTATATTAACGATCAGGCTGGCGGTCAGGTTACAGCGCGGCGGGTTTTTTGCTCAGGGAGGACGGGCGGGCGGCGCGGCGGGCAGTTCGATGCGGCAGCCGCGCAGTGCGCCTTTTTACCGCGGTCGCAATCGACAGGGGGGAGCGGCGAGGGGCAGGGGGTGGGGGTGGCCGCTGTTTTGCGCATAGCCAATACCCCGAACCGGCGGCTTACGCCGCCATTTGTTCGCAATCCGATCGAAGCGCGCCGCGCCGGGGAGGATCTCCCGCCGCGCAGCGCGGCGTCAGGCCGGGGACCGTTTGCGCTCCATCCAGAACCAGGTCGAACCGCGGGAGCCGCAGGGGCTGCGCTGCTCGCGCGCTGCCAGAACCCTGACCAGACGTTCAATGTTGTAATACCCGTTCGGCGTCTTCTGCCCCTTCTTTCGCATGTGCGCAGGTCGGTTCAATTTTACACAGGCCCTATTGGAGCGCCGCAAAAATTACATGTCTTGTTGCCAGGGCTGATCATTTGACCGCAGTAGGCGCAAGGATGATCTCTGAGGGCCGCGCCGCATTTCGGGCACCAGGCGAATTCAGGCGAGACTATCGATCCACAATTTTGGCAATTTATTGGCTGGGTAGCTACGACCGGATTGGGAGGCCGATCGGCGGTTTGGCGGAGTGTCTCCCGGAGAGGGACAAGCACGTGGCAGCGATGTCCACCGCACATGGTATCTCGCCTCAGGATAGCTTTTGGCCGCAATACGGACAGGTACTCCAATCGCTCTGAGCCGGCTTGCCACAATTGGGACAGGTCCGCCCCAATACAGTTGGAGGCTGTGATGCGCTCCCAGATCGGTTCAAGTTGTTCACCAAAGCCACCGCGCCGATCACCAACAAGACAATAACACCAACCGGGACCAGCCATCCTAAGAGCATCCCTCCCCAGCCAAATGGGTGCATGGAGTTGAAGCCGCCGCCCATCATGCCTCCATACCCACCCATCCAGGGACGGCCCATCATCCATGCGCCGGGCAGCAGCAGGAGTAGAAGCAGTCCGAATATGATTGCCAGGACCCATCCGATGGTTGATTTCATACATACACCTCCAAGACCAAATATCTATGCTGACCAAATCCTACCAGGCGAGTGTAAAGAGTCTGTGAAGAATAGGCAAAAGTTGGATAAAGATCGACGCGCTAATGCTTATGGCAATGACTTCAAGTATTCGAAAAGCGCTGCCAGATCCTCATCGCTCATCGCCCAGCGAGGCATGTCCGTGCTCAGCACCTCCCCGTCCGGATGTTTGCCTTCCACTACCGCCTGCCGGAACATATCCAGATCATATTCGCCCTGAGTATGCTCCATCCCTCCTTCACTACCTCCATGTTCACCTTCTTCACCGTTGAGGGTCGCGAAGCGGATGTCGGGGGCGTCCATCACCTGCATGTGCATGGTGTGCCTGCCCCCGCGCCCTTCCGGGCCATGGCAGGAGACGCAGGCAAGCGGGGTCTGCATCATCATCCCCCCAAAGGCCGGCCCTCCCTCGTAGGGGATAGGCTCTCCCTGCTCGTCCGTGGCAGTGAAATAAATGCGTTCCCCGTCGGATGCGAAGCTCTCCGCTTCCCAGGATGAACCAGGGATCGATCGGATATTCCAGCGCATTGGCGATGCGATCCCGCAGCCAAGCAGCACAACTCCGGCTAGGATCAAAAACCAGCTTTTCTTCAAAGCGCCTCCTTCAGAAAGAAAACCAGTAATCCATCAGCGCACCGATCACCCGGTTGGCGGAACGCACGTGTTCGAGCAGTAAGATCTGCCACCGGGTTTTACGACACGCGCCAGCTCACGCAAGCCTGAGACCGGATTGGGGACGGAGCAGAAGACAAACGTCGCTACGGCCGTATCGAAACTGGCGTCCGGGAAGGACAGCGCCTGCACGTCTCCCAGTTGGAGGTCGGCTTTCAAATCCAACGCCGCGGCCCGCTTCTGGGCGCGCTCCAGCATGCCGGCTGTCAAGTCGATGGCCGTGATGTGTAACCCGGCCGGGTAATAGGGCATATTCTTACCGGTGCCCACGCCAACTTCCAGTACAGCCGGTCCCTGCACTTGGGACCAGAGACGCGCTCGCCAGGGGGCATAACGCCCTTCGGCTATCCCTTCCATGCGGTCGTACATGGACGCCAGGCGCTGGTAGCGGGCGCGCGTCCTCGCGGTTGCCTTCTCATCTGGCCTGGCAGTTGCCATCACGTTTCGATCACCTCCACCTTAGTGCCGCCCGGCAGGCCAACCGTTGCATCGCCGGGGTCGTAGGATACGACTGGCTGCGTCCAGCGGAAGACCCATTTGGCGTCCTCCGGCCGGGCGTTCACACAGCCGCGTGACATGGGTTCCCCGAAATTGTTGTGCCAGAAGGTAGAGTGCACCGCCACGCCGCTTCCCACGAAGAGCGAGACCCATCCAATGCCGGGCAGGTCCCAGCCGCCGCCCGTCGTCCCGCCGCTCATGTGCAACGAGACCAGCTTGCGCCAGATGGGGAATTTCCCGATGGGCGTTGCCCATACGTCCACCTTTTCTCCTGCATAATTGTATAACGCCCCGGAGGAGATGCGGGTGAAATAGACCTCGGTATTGCCCTCATAGCACGAGAGCGTCTGATAGGTAACATCCACCACCACGCGCTTGTCTTCGACGTCAGGGCTGATGGGAGCCATCTCTTCGGATGTGATCGGGCGAAAGGCTTCGGCGACGCCCCACAGGAGGTCGCCGTAGGAGCCGTATTTTTCGTTCACCCGGTACCAGACCTGCCCTTCGTTGTCTGTTCTTGTCTGATCTATCCACACAATCTGGCTGTAATACAGTCGTAGGGGCAACCCCAGTTTGATGCGGGCCTGGTATCCGGGGGAGCGCGCCGGTGGGTTGTCCAATGCCAGATCTACATACGGGACGCTGACTTCCACCCACATCCCAGCCCCCAGGCTGGTATCTGGCAGGCTTTGGATCGGCGGGTTGGGGGCATTGCGAACGGGCTGAAGATAAGGCGACCAGAGATACCCATCCGGCGTTTCCACCCAGCGCTGGTTGGTGCGGTAAGGGTTTACTCCGACCACTTCTCGCAGCCATGGGACAATTGCATCTTCATATAGCACGCCCGTCGTCTGGCTGTTTGCATCCGGGCGGGCCCTGATTTCCACTTTGCCGACGTTGACTCTGCCCAGCAGCTCGGCTTCTGGGAACTCCGGTTGGAATAACCTCTGATCTCTTGAACGGAAAGCCAGGCTGCCCATTCCCAGAGCAGCCAGTTTGAGGAAGTCGCGCCGGCTGACCGCATCTTTTCGCCGTTTAGCGTTCATTCTGTGATCGTGCCGCTCCGCTTACCTTGGGTGGAATGTGATGATGCGCCTCTTCGTGTTCGTGATCCATAAATTTCATCATAAGCAGGTGGGACAGTGGGCAGAGCAGCGCCAGGCCTGCCAGCGCCGCCGTGCCCACCGGGATCTTGAACAGAAAGATCGCTCCCAGAGCAACGAGGGGAACCAGGCAGCAGGCCAGCATGATGAGGATGTGTTTCTTGTGCATGTTGAGCGGACTCCTTTTCTAATTATTGCGTTGATAGGGCGGGTATAGGATGTACAAATTGTTCGCTTCGATTGATGGGGATTCCTTTTGAATAGTTCTCTAAGGGCCGAAGTGCGATCCAGGAATCGCTCTCCGGTTTTCGAGTAGCGGGAGAAACCAGGTATCCAATTGCCGGGAGACCTAGGAAGCCCGTCAGGATCGTTCCGAGGGTGGGCATAACGATTTTGACGAAACCCCGGCGGCTAACATCGTGAGGGGTTGGATCTCGGTTCATTCCCGATTGATTTACTTCAAATCCCAGGCAAAGATGCGCTCTGGAGCATCCACGTCTTTGATGATCAGCGTCAGCTTTGAGACGCCATCCAGTATGGGTTTGCTTTCAACGCTGGCTGGAAAAGAGAGCGTCCCGGAGACGTGATGCCCGCCCAACGGCGCATCCCACAGTGTTGCTCGAACGCTCTGGCCGGTATCGGTGGTAAGCGTGGCCAGCGCAGCCAGGTCCATGCTCAGGTCGATCGAGTGGGTGTCCAGGGTAACTTCAAAACTCAGCATGTCTGCCGAGCTGTTCAGATCGAGGGGCTTGACGATCACGGTCACAGCGCCCTGGCTGTCGGTGAGCTCGGCGAGTTGAGTCGGTTGATTGCCGACCGGTTGGGCTGGTTGAGCCGGCGCGGCCTGCGTCGGCGCAGCAAAGGGTTGGGTTGGCGGCAGTGCAGTTGGCTCGACTGCCGGCCGGTCTGGCGTTGGGAGCGAGGTCGAACTACAGGCTGTCAGGAGCAGTCCGAACGCTAGGAAAAGTAAGAATGAAAGACGTCTCATAGGGTCTCCAGGACAGGGGGCGCAGCCGCGGACATCATTTGAATGACCTTGCGTTGTTCCTTAAAGAGAATGAAGAGCATCATCAAGATGCCGATCAGCGTTGTCCCTAGTCCAACTAACATAAAGGCAATGCGATACTGCGCCAGGAAGGTCGCCGCTGCGGTCAATCCCAGGATGGGCAGCACGTCGGTGACGTGGTGGGCGCAACAAGCGATCATGGCGACGGTGGAGGTCGTTCCCCCTGCGCCCATCATCGGGCCGCTGGGGCCGGTAGAGGCCACCGGCACGAACAGGCGCATTTTCAGGATGGTGTATAATCCGGCTTGCACGCCGAACCCCAGGATAATTGGAAAGACGATCCAGCGGTCCTCCCAGAATAGCTCTACGGCATGTCGGGGGCTTTCAGCCCACGAGACGATGCCGAAATAGAGCCCGGTGAGCAGCGCGGCGCCCGTCACGCCAACTGCGGCCGGCAGCAAAAATCGTTTTCTCGTTGACATCTTATCTAAGCTCCTTATGCGCATGTCCAACCGATATGTGCTCATCATACCCATCTCCAACTCCCTTGTCATGCGCCACGTAGCCCTTTCGATAATGAGCAGTTTTGCCTACCTATAGGCAATTATGCCTATATTCACACCCGTCAGATTGCGCTATAAATCACAGGCCAGTGTTCATATAATATGGGTAGATTTCTTTGTGCAGGAGATGCGCTTAATGATCCGAAATTCCCGCCGCTTATCGTTGCCTTTATTGATTTTGTTGGTTGTTTTCTCGGGTTTATTGTCCGCATGTGGCAGTGAGGACGTGGGGGACAGCGCTCCAGACCTAGCGATGGCTGCGTTGGATGAGATGCCGGCTGAGGTGAAGAGCGCACCCATAGCCGTGCAGGAAGCCTATCAATTCAACGTTGCCAATCCGGAAATCATGACCCAAATCCCGTGCTACTGCGGCTGTGGGGCGATGGGGCACACTTCCAATTACTCTTGCTACGTCTCCGGCGTTGAGGCTGACGGCAAGGTCAACTATGACACGCATGCCCTGGGCTGCTCCATCTGCGTGGACATCACGCAGGATACGATGCGCTTGCTCCAACAGGGCAAGACGGTGCCCGATATCAAGGCTTACGTCGACCAGACGTATTCCCAATATGGCCCTTCCAACATGCCTTGAGCGGGGCAGCTAAGCGTGATGCGTGAATCGTCAAGCAGGTGGCTGCGGGGTTGGCGTTGGGCTGCGCTGGCGAGCCTGGCGCTCCTGGCTTTGTTCCTGCCTCTCCCGGTCAATGCGACGACGCCGGTCGAGCGAACGTTCCACATCCAGGCCAGCCAGTTTGCCTACACCCCGGCGGTGCTTGCCGTCAATCCGGGCGATCGGGTGACCATCGAGCTGCTCGCCACAGACGTGGTGCATGGCTTATCGATCGACGGCTATGAACTCGAAGCCACAGCGGACCCGGGACAGACGGCGCGCCTGACCTTCGTCGCCGACCGGCAGGGTTCATTTCGTTTCCGCTGTACGGTCACCTGCGGCAACCTGCACCCCTTCATGATCGGCAAGCTCCAGGTAGGTCAAAATGCGCTCCTGTGGCGCGGGGCGCTGCTGTCCGCCCTGGTGGTCGTTGCCGGGTTATGGGGGGCGCGGAAGTGAACAAGCTCCAGGGTGCAATGTGGAAAGAACGGTTTCTTACCGGCGAAAGCGAGCGATCAAGCTCGAGGTGGCTCGGGCTTCCAGAGCGGATCGACCTTTACCGTATCCCCTGGATTCGACCGCTTCTGTACAGCCGCTGGCCGCAGTTCCTGGCGCGCGCCCTGACTCTGGCTGGCTTTATCTTCACCATCACTGCCGGCTTGTTAGGCTCACGCGTGGGCAGCCACAACTTTGCCATCATCTTCGTCTGGATCGCCTGGTGGACGGCGCTGAAGCTGGCCTTCATCCCCCTGGGCGGGCGCTCGTGGTGCAGCGTGTGCCCCATCCCCCTGCCGGGGGAGTGGCTGCAGCAGGGCGGTATCTTTGAAAACAGCCGCGGGCGCTTTGGATTGAACCTGCGCTGGCCAAAAAGATTGAAAGGCTCCTGGCTGCAGTCTGGCGGCTTCCTGTTGATTGGCCTGTTCAGTGCGGTCACACTGACCGATGCGCGGGTGACAGCCTGGGTCTTATTGGGCTTGTTCGGGCTGGCAATCGTCTTGAGCCTGGTCGTCGAGCGGCGCGCTTTCTGCAGCTACATTTGTCCAATTGGCGGCTTCACAGGCATCTACGCCAAAACTGCCCCGGTGGAGGTGCGCGTGATCGATACCGCCATTTGCGCCGCGCACCGTGAGAAGACCTGCTATCAGAGCTGCCCGTGGGGGCTGTATCCGCTGGCGCTGCGCGACAGCGCCCAATGCGGCCTGTGTATGGAATGCCTGCGCGCCTGTCCATCCGACAACATCGCCGTCAATCTGCGCCCGTTTGGGACGGATCTGGCCGCCGAACGCAGAGGATCCCGCTCGCCTGGCCGCCTCGATGAAGCCTTCCTGGCCTTAGTGATGCTGGGATCGGCGCTGGCTTTTTCGGCGGTCTTCACCGGGCCATGGGGCGCCTTGAAAGCGGCCGCATTCGCCATTGGTTCCCCTGCCTGGCTGCTTTATGGGCTTGGATTTTTAATTCTCAACCTGGCGGTTTTGCCGGGCGCCTTTGCCACGGCGGTATGGGCCGGGCAAAGATGGTCTGGCGCCAAGGCTCAACTGCGGAGCGCGGTTGCGGAGCAGTCTCAGGTCTTGCTCCCCCTGGGCCTGTTCGCCTGGATTGCCTTTACCATCTCGTTCGCTTTCCCCAAGATGAATTACGTCCTTTCGGTCATTTCCGACCCCCTGGGTTGGGGTTGGAACCTGTTGGGCACGGCCAATACCACCTGGTCGCCTGACGTGTCTGGTTTCAGCCCTGGCCTGCAGGTCGCCCTTCTGCTGGTTGGATTGGCCTGGTCTGCAAGCGTTGCCAAACGGCTGGCGATGACAAATACCGGGCGGGCCTTACGCCAGATGCTCCCCGGCCTGGCGTTCTGCCTGGCTTTTTCGCTGGCCATGCTCTGGCTGCTGGTCGGATAGCCCATGCGCAAAGAGTGGATTGCACGGTCCGTCGTTCTCGTTTTGGTGGCTGCTGCCATAACCGTCCCCGTGGCTGCATGGCTGGCGCGCTCGCGGGGTATCGTGATGCACGCTCGCATGGCTGAGACCGGCGGCTGGACCCCGGAGAGCCTGACGGTCGAAGTGGGTCAGCCCCTGCACCTTCGCCTTACTTCAGACGACGTGATGCACAGCTTTGCCATCGGAAAAAGCGACGAACCGCCGGTCGACGTGATCCCCGGCGAGATAACCGAGGTCACCCTCACCTTCGACGAGCCGGGCAAGTACACCTTCTACTGCACGCGCTGGTGCAGCGTGAACCACTGGCGGATGCGCGGGACGATCGAGGTGACCGGACCCGAAGCCGCCGCAGAAGCTGTTGAACCGCCCCTGTACGTTACCCTGGGCCTGGACATCGACGCCGAGCACCACGCGGATGTGATTCCGGAGCGGAAACCCTCCGCCTCTCTCGGCGCGCAGCTCGGAGCGGACATCCCTTCTGAATATCAGAGCCGAGAATATTACCGGTCTCACAGCCCGGCCGAATTATGGAAGGCGCTGCGCGCAGAATCCAGCCTTTCTGGTTTGAGTGACCAGGAGGTGTGGGACCTGGTGGCGTTCGTCTGGCAGTCCAATACAACCCCTCAGGATTTGAGCGTAGGCCAGCAGCTCTACACCACCAACTGCGCCGCCTGCCATGGGGAGACGGGCGCCGGCGATGGCGTGTTCGCCGACGAGCTCGATCAACCCAAGACCGGGGAGCACGCCGGCATGCAAACCGGCGAGATGACGACGGCGCCCACCGACTTCACCGAACCTGAACATGTGCTGGCTGCCAGCCCTGCTCATTTGCAAGGCAAGATCCTGCGCGGCGGCATGGGCACCGGCATGCCCTATTGGGGTCCGATATTCACCGAAGAACAGACCTGGGCGCTCGTCGCCTATTTATGGACATTTCAATTTGAACTGGAGGATGGACCATGAGCCAAAGTAAACCCAATCGGTATTCCAAAAAACGGCACAGGCAAAAGCAAAAATGGCTGCCAATCCTGCTTGCCCTGGGCGGATTGTTGCTGGTGGGGCTGGCTTTCTTGTCTTTGCGCGACAAATCCACACCCAGAGCTGCCATCGAAGTCACTGGCGCACCCAGTCTTAAGGTGGATCAAGAGAAAGTTGACCTGGGTGACATGAAATTCAATCAGCTCGCTCAGGTGTCCTTCCAGCTCACCAACGTGGGTGACCAGACGCTGCGATTTACCAAAGATCCCTACATTGAAGTCGTGGAAGGGTGCTGACCGCCCCAGCTGGCCATCGGTTCGATGGCTCTCAAACCTGGCGAAAGCACCACGATCTCGATGCAGTTCACCATGCATGAAGGTATGGACGGCATGCACGATTTTCGCGTGCACCTGCCGAGCAATGATCCTGACCAACCAGATCGGACCCTCACGGTGTTATCCAATTGGGTGCCTTGAGCGTTTCACCCTGGATGCTTGGTTTCCATCCCCCCATGCGGGCAAACGAGTGGGGGGATGGCTGTTTTAATGCGCAATTATGCCTATGGGCGAATGCGATAGATGGCGCTAGGTTTTCCGCGGGTGAGCTTGTATACTGGGTGAGATGAAGTCGAAGAGCGGAGTTGAATGATGATTGACTCTTACCCTTTCCTGATCCTGGAACAACCCTGTGATGAGGCAATCGCCTGGATTACCCGCCAGGTCAATGGGGCAGGCTTGCAGATCATGCGCACGTTTGACCTGCAGGCGGCGCGCCATGACCCTGCGGACTGCCCCTGCCCGCACCACGGCACCGATCAATGCGATTGCCAGATGGTCGTGTTGCTGGTCTATGGAGACGACCGCCAGCCGGTCACCCTGGTCGCCCACAGCCACGATGGGAAAACCTGGTTTTCGTTGGTGGACACCCCACAGCAGCGGGCAGATCCACGCCTGGAGGCGACCATCCGCCAGGCTTTAGCCCCTCAAGCCATTACACCTTCGAACCAGGCGCAATGGTCCCATGCAACCTGAGGAGCGAGCTGAGATCGTCCGGCGCTTACGCACCGCCGAGGGCCATCTGGGCGCGGTGATTGGCCTGGTGGAAGCAGGGAAACCTTGCGAACAGGTGCGCCACCAGCTCGGCGCGGTGCGGGCTGCCTTACGCGCGGCTGGAGCCAGGCTGGTTGATTGCCAGATCAAATCCAGCCAAGAGATCGTCCGCCATCATCCTTGCCCTGAAGACCGGGCTGCTGAGCTGACCCGATTATTCAATTTATATCATTTGGTCTTCCAATACTCTGACCAAGTAGAGATGATAAGAAATGAGTGATACTACCTTGAACGTCTCCTTGCCGATCTCCGGCATGACCTGCGCTTCCTGCGTTTCTCACGTGGAAGACGCCCTTAAGGAACTGCCCAGTGTTGAGAATGTCGTCGTCAACCTGGGGACCAACAAAGCCAGCCTGACCTACAACCCCAAGCGAGTTGGACTGGGAGATATGCAGCGCGCCGTCGACGAGGTCGGTTACGCTGTGTCAACCTCCGAAATCATCCTGGATGTACGCGGCATGACCTGCGCCTCTTGCGTCGGGCATGTGGAGGGCGCACTGAAGGAATTGAATGGCGTGCGAGAGGCGGTCGTCAACCTGGGGTTGGGCACAGCTCGAGTGACGTATATCCCGGGCGTGGTGTCGACCTCTGCGATGAAGCGGGCTGTGCGCGAGGCAGGTTATGAGGCCAGCGAACGCAGCCAGGGCGCCGACGCCCTTGACCGCGAGCGGCAGGCGCGGGAAGACGAAATAAAACGCCAGGGCCGCAACTTGCTCATCTCCGGGAGCATTGGCCTGGTTGTGATGATCGGCACGTTTTTTGACATGCTGGGCGCGTTGAAAGCCTTTGTCCCCGAATTTCTATCGTATAAGTGGGTCATCGGTTTGTTGACCACGCCCATCGTCTTCGGCCCCGGGCGGCAGTTTTTTACCAATTCCTGGCGCGGCTTGAAACATGGCGTCACCGACATGAACCTGCTCTATGCCACCGGCATTGGCGCTGCTTATGGCATTGCCGTGATCAATACCATCTTCCCCCAGGCTGGTTTTGGCGGGGAGGGAGCTACCTTCTTCGAGAGCGCGGCTTTATTGACCACTTTCATCATCCTGGGTCGCTGGCTCGAAGCACTCACCCGCGGACGGACCTCTGAAGCCATCCGCAAGCTGATGAAACTCCAGCCAAAGATCGCCCGTATCATTCGCGATGGTAAGGAAGAGGAAATTCCCGCCGAAGAGGTCGAGATTGGCGATTTGATCCTGGTCCGACCTGGGGAGGGTATCCCGGTAGACGGCATGGTTACAGAAGGCTATTCCGCCGTCGATGAATCAATGCTGACTGGAGAAAGCCTCCCGGTAGAGAAGAAGACCGGTGATAATGTCATCGGCGGCACGCTGAACAAGACCGGCGCGTTTAAATTCACTGCCACTCGGGTCGGCAAGGATACTGCCCTTGGGCAGATCATCAAGCTAGTGGAAGACGCCCAGGCCAGCAAAGCTCCTATCCAGAAGCTGGCAGATTGGGTGGCGGGGCACTTCATCCTCGGCGTGCATGTGCTGGCTGTCCTCGTGTTTGTTTTTTGGTTTTTCATTGGCTTCCAGCGCTTCTTTGATCCAAGCTCACGTTTCATGCTGTCGCCCTATACCCTGGGCGAAATCGGTGTGTTTGGCTTCTCGTTGCTGCTTTCGGTCACAGTCCTGGTCATCTCCTGCCCGTGCGCGGTGGGGCTGGCGACGCCTAGCGCCATGATGGCAGGCACAGGTAAAGCTGCTGAAAACGGAGTGCTTTTTAAAGGTGCGGAAGCCATTGAAAAAGCCAGCAAGCTGCAAACCATTGTCTTTGACAAGACGGGTACGCTGACCAAAGGAGAGCCATCGGTAACTGACGTGATTGCTGATTTTGGATTGCTGGCTGTTGATTTGGAAAATCAATCCAGGATCAACAATCAGCAATCGACAATTCTTCGTTTGGCTGCCATCGCCGAGAAGAATTCCGAGCACCCGCTTGGGGAGGCAATTGTGAAAGGGGCCCAATCGCGAGGGCTCCTGGTGGGGGAGGCGGAATCGTTCGATTCCATCCCAGGTCACGGAGTGGAGGCGCAGGTGGAGGGGATAGCTGTCTTGCTGGGTAACCGCCGGCTGATGCGAGAACGGGGCGTGGATTTCTCGCCACTGATGGCCCAGGCCGAAGCGCTGGAGGCAGACGGCAAAACCGTCATGTTCGTGGCGGTCGACGGGCAGCCCGGCGGCTTGATCGCTGTGGCAGACATCTTAAAAGAATTCACTGTTGAAGCTATCCGGCGCTTGCACAAACTGGGCATCGAGACCGCCATGATCACAGGCGATAACCTTCGCACAGCAGAAGCTATCGCCCGGCAAGTGGGCATTGACCGCGTCCTGGCAGAAGTGCTGCCTCAGGATAAGGCTGAAGAGGTCAAGAAACTGCAAGCCTCGGGTAAAGCCGTTGCCATGGTTGGCGACGGGGTAAACGACGCTCCTGCTCTGGCTCAAGCGAATGTTGGGATGGCTATCGGCTCGGGCACAGACGTGGCTAAAGAGACGGGCGACGTGATCCTGATCAAAGACGACGTCCGCGATGTGGTGGTAGCGCTTGAAGTGGCCAAAGCGACCATGCGCAAAGTGAAGCAAAACCTGTTCTGGGCCTTTTTTTACAACACCCTGAGCATCCCTCTGGCGGCAGGTTTGTTATACCCCTTCATCTCGCTGATCATCAGCCCGGAGCTTGCTGGACTCTTGATGGCCGTCAGCTCGATCACGGTGACGCTCAATACCTTGTTATTGAAGGGGTTTAAGCCTTCTATCCGGCGCGACGATCGGCCGCGGCTTGGCGCAGGCAAATCAGGATCGCCTCTGGCGCCGGTAGCTGCTAGCACCGATTAACGAACATCAAGGAGTTCGGTTGTGGAACATGAACAAATCGAAAAAGAAGTGGCGCGCCGCAGTGCGCTGATCTATCTCCCCATTTCCTTGGGTGCAGCCGCGCTGTTCTTCCTGGCTGCCAGCCTGGTGGGCGGTTATCCTCCCGTAGCGAAAATTGGCGGGGTAGTTTGGGTTGGCTTGCTGAGTTTGATCGTTAGCATGCCTATTGTCACGTCACGCGTCAAACATCACGCCGGAACAGTTGCGGGAAACCACGAATGATCGCGAGGGACTCGAAACGGCTCTCTTTCTTAGCGCCGTTTTTATCACCGCCCGGGACGACAACATGCTGCCAGGCGCCGCGCTTGGGTTGGCTATTTCGGCGGGCATTGCTTACCTGATCTTCCGTTCCGCCATTCGCCTGAATCTGCGCACTTTTTTCCTCGTCACTGGCAGTTTTCTCATTGTGATCGCGGCGGGGTTGGTTGGGCACAGCGTAATGGCCTTGCAAGAGCTCGGGTGGCTGCCCATCGGAACCGCGACAGCCTGGGATTTGGGCTAGTTGATCCCGAACGAGGCATTAGGCGGGCGGCTGCTGCATGCCTTCATCGGTTATGATGCTGCCCCAACTCTGCTCATGGTTTTTGCTGATCTATCCTATATGTTGTTCTTCGGCGCAAAATTTTTCATTGGCGCGCGTAGCAGCGTCCTCGTCAGGTGAATCGATGTGGATGAATGCTTGCTTCTGTCTGAGGCGGGGACTGTTTTGCTGCCTGGAATGATCTAACGACTCAGAGCACCCCTGCTTCCGGCGGTAGACAGCCACCCGCGTTCTCACGAGATTTGCCTTGCCTGCTGTATGCCAAGGTGGAATTCTTCAACTTGGCGATACTGAAAGGCGGGGCGGATGAGGCGCGTCGTGTGGCCGAGAGCACGCGCCTGTTTGCCCTGGCCGAGTCGCTGGGGGGCGTGGAGTCCTTGATCGAGGTGTCGGCCGTCATGACTCACGCTTCAACCGCAAATTCCCCCCTGGCAATCGATCCGAGCCTGGTGCGCCTCTCCGTTGGCATCGAGAATGTAGCTGATCTCCTGTCAGATTTGGAAAACGGGTTGGCAGCGTGAATGGCTAAACTAAAATAAGCCAAATTGCCTATGATTACACCCGCATAATGGCGCTAATCTCTATCGGGAATGTCGGATAAACTTCTGTATCTTATTCACTTTGGAGGCGACACCGATTTTTATGAAACAACTCGTTTACCTGACTCTGATTTCCATTTCTCTGATTTTGTCTGCCTGTTCCGGCCGGCAGCCGTCCCCTACGGCTGCCACAGAGGATATGATGGGATCAGGAAACTCACCAATGGATGCTGGAAATATGGAGATGAATAGCGCATCCGGGGCGGCCACGCCTACGCCGGGCAGCATGATGCCCACCAACCCTGAAACGGCTCATATGATGGAACCCATCGGCGGCTCAAACGTCGCACCGGCGACGGAGACAAAAGGCGGCCAGCCGCTGGCTTACCGCGAAGAGAGCGGCGTCAAGGTGTTCGAGCTGACGGCTAAAGCCGTGCAATGGCCTATTCTGGATGGTGTGACGGCGACCGCCTGGACGTACAACGGCACCGTACCTGGGCCGATGATCCGCGTCACCGAGGGCGATCGGGTCCGCATCCTGGTCAAGAATGAGCTGGATGCCCCGACCACCATCCACTGGCACGGCGTGGAAGTGCCCAATGCCATGGACGGGGTGCCAGACGTGACCCAGGCGCCTATCCAGCCTGGCGAGACTTTCACCTACGAATTCATTGCCAAACCGGCGGGCACCTTCATGTACCATTCCCACTTCGAGGGCGATGTGCAGGTATCCGCCGGGCTGTACGCGCCGTTCATCATCGACCCGCAGGAGCCGGTTACGCCGCCAGACGTCGACGTGACCTTGATGCTCTCGGAGTGGTTGATCCGAGATGGGCAGACCTACGCCGCCATGCCCATGAGCGGCATGGAGCCCAACTATTTCACCCTCAACGGCAAAGCTTTTCCCGCCACCGAGACGATCGACGTCAAGAAGGGTGAGCGCGTGCGCATCCGTTTGATCGGCATTGGGCAGTTCATCCACCCTATGCACCTGCACGGCCTGCCATTCAAGATCGTCGCCACCGATGGCCATCCTGTGCCGGAAGCGGCCCAACTGACCAAGGACACCGTCAGCGTCGCGCCGGGTGAGCGCTACGACATCGAATTCGTGGCTGCCGAGCCGGGGCAGTGGATGCTGCATTGCCACATCCTGCACCACACCACCAACGACAGCGTTGAACCTGGCGGTTTGATGTTGGTGGTGAATGTAACAGAATCCTGACGAACCAAAGGAGTGGCGCGCTATGCGCAAGTTGATGCTTGTTATCGGTTTCCTGTTCGGCATTGCATTTCTTCTGGTAGCTTGTTCGAGCGGGGCTACGCCTGAAGATTCAGCCAGCGCCAAACCCGTGAACATCCAGGTTGAGAGCGATCCAAATCCAGCGATGATGGGTGACGCGACCTTGACAATGGTCATTACAGACGAAAACGGCGACCCCATCGAAGGCGCCCGCGTGGATGTCTCGATGGATCACATGGATATGACGGGTATGAGCATGAGCGGGCCGGCAACCGACCAGGGTGAGGGAAAATATGCCATCAACGCCAACTTCAGCATGAGCGGCAACTGGAAAATGACTGTTTATGTACGTAAGGACAGCCTGGATTACAAGGAAGACATTGGATTGACGGTCCAGTAGGCCGACTTCGACAAGCGTCGTTGTGAGGGCTGCCCTCACGAACAATCCTTGAAGGATGATCAGGATGAAGAGCGCGAGTAAACCTGACAGCAAATCCAGCAGACGCCGACAAATGCACGCCCGCCGCCGGCAGCAGAAGTTGATCACCAATCTCATTTGGGGCGGGCTGGGTATCGCCGTCCTGACTGTGGTCGGCGTGTTGGTATGGCAGGCGGTGCGCCCGGCTGCTGGGGAGGCTGTGGCTGTACCGGCCAACTCCGATCAACATGTGGCTGTCGGTACACCGCCCGGCCCTTATAATACCGACCCCCCAACCGGCGGCGCTCATTACGCTGAGACCCTGCCGGCTAAGTTCTACGAGGAGGCGGACGTCGCCTCGCTGCCAGAGTACCCGCAGGGTTACCTGGTGCACAACCTGGAGCACGGCTACGTGATCTTCTGGTACAACTGCGAAAGCTCGGATGACACCGATTGTGGTAACCTCAAAGAGCAGATCCGAGGCGTGATGGAGGAGTTCGATGGCTTTAAGGTGGCGGCCTTTCCGTGGAAAGCATTGGATGTGCCGGTAGCCATGACCTCTTGGGACCGCATACAACGCTTTGAGTCGTTCGACCCGGCTCAGGCGCGCGCCTTTGTGCGCGCCAATCGCAATCGCGCCCCAGAACCCAATGCGCCATAATCCGCATTCTTGCCCATAAGGGAATGAGGATCAATTCGCGAAATCCGTCTTCATACCCCGGCGAGGAGGCCGCTCATATGATCGATTTAAACCCCGCTCTGCTTCCAGGCGCCGAGTTTCGTCTCTCGCGAGTCGAACGGCTGATGTATCAAATCAGCCGCAACTGGATTCTCGTCGCCGGTCTGTTGCTGGGCATCTACGCGGGCTTGCCTTTCCTGGCGCCTGTCTTTATGCAACTCGGCTGGTCCGGCCCCGCCAGGGTGATCTACATTATCTATTCATTTCTCTGCCACCAGCTTCCGCAACGCTCCTATTTTCTGTTCGGGCCGAAGATCACCTATTCCCTACCCGAAATCCAGGCCGCATGGCAAAATACCCTGGATCCGCTCATCTTGCGCCAATTCATCGGGAACCCGGAAATGGGCTGGAAGGTAGCCTGGTCTGACCGCATGGTTTCGATGTTTGCCAGCCTGTGGCTGTTCGGCTTGCTGTGGTGGCCGCTGCGCCGTCGCTTGAAGCCTTTGCCCTGGTGGGGGCTGATTTTGCTCTTACTGCCGATGGCCTTGGACGGCGCCAGCCATTTCGTCAGCGATCTGTATGGCATCGGCCAGGGATTTCGGGACAGCAACCTGTGGTTAGCCGCGCTGACCGGCAATGCTTTTTCGTCCAGTTTTTACGCTGGCGACGCGTGGGGCTCTTTCAACGCTCTGATGCGCCTGTTGACGGGGGTCCTGTTTGGGCTGGGCGTCGTCTGGTTCGGATTTCCCTATCTGGACGCTGCCTTCTCTCAGCAGGCGCGTTTCATAGAGACCAGGGTAAATTATGCCAATAGCAGAAGTCCAAGGATTCGAGAGGATTTTGAAGTATGACCGACTCATCTACACCGATCCGCGTCTTGATCGCCGATGACCACGTCATCGTCAGGGCCGGGATTCGCCAGGTCCTGGAACACGCGGGTGACATCCAGATCGTAGCCGAAGCCAGCGATGGCGAGATCGCCCAGAACCTGATCCAGCAACATCACCCTGACGTTGCCGTCCTGGACATTCAGATGCCCAAGGCCAGCGGCATCGAAGTCACCCGATGGGTGCGCGCCAACGTGAAGAACGTGGGCGTGCTCATTCTGACTGCCTACAACGATGATCCCTATGTGATGGCAGTGCTGCAGGCTGGGGCAAACGGTTATGTGCTCAAGACAGCCTCGCCGGAAGAGCTCATCCAGGCTGTGCATGACGTCCACGAGGGGAAATCAGTGTTGGATGCGTCCATCGCTCAGAAACTGATGACCCATCTCTTCAGCGGCGCTAAGTCGCAGATGGTGGAAGAGCTCACGGACCGCGAATTGGAGGTGCTCTCTCTGGCGGCGAAAGGTTTCACCAACAAAGCTATCGGTGTGCAGTTGGGCATCAGCGACCGCACGGTTCAGGGCCACCTGGCGCATATTTTCGACAAACTGCAGGCCAGCAGCCGGACGGAAGCGGTCATGCGGGCTGTCTCTTTGGGTTGGATCTCTCAGAGTGTTGGCACGATCACCGAAGAATAGACTTCAATGGCGGACCCTGCAAACAGTACCAAACGGCGTATTACCCTGCCCTGGCGCGGCCTGATCTGGCAGTTGTTCGTCCTCACGATTTTGCCGCTGACGGTGCTCGTGCTGGTGATCGCCTTCGGCAGCCTGGCGGTCCACCAGAGGGCAATGCGCGCGTTGGTTGGGGAGCGGGACGAGCGCGCTGTTAAAACGGCTGCGGCTGGCCTGGAAGAACAGTTGAGACATCGGGAAAGCGCCATGCGCGGCCTGTCTCAGCTGGTTGACACAGCTGGGACAGATGAGCTTGCCGAAATATTGTCGGGGTCGGATTATCTGCTCTCCGACTTCGACGCCGGTCTGGCCATTTTGGGCGCGGACGGCGCGCTGGAAAGCGCTCTCGGCGACCAGGAATTTTGGAACAGCCTGGCGGGTCGGTTGGATGAACTCATCCAAGGCCTGCTGGAGGACAACGGGTCTCCGGCATTCATCTCCACCACATATACTCGCCCCGGAAGCGGCGAAAAGATGGTTATGGTGCTGGCGGTATCTCCCGGGCGAGAGCGGATTGCCGCCGGCGCCTCCTCGGCTGCCAGCCTGGTGCGTCACACATTGACCAGCGCTTTTGCCAACGGATCCCAGGCCGTGGTGGTCGTCGTGGACTCCGACCAGGAATTGCTCTACCAGAGCGGATCATTTTCCTATGTGGGCGACGCGGCGGCGCATCCGGGCATCGCCGAGGCCCTCAGAGGGGAGAGCGGCGCGACCTATGTCCAGGTGGGCGACAGCGAGCATGTAGTGACCTACAGCCCTATCGCCCCTGTGGGTTGGGCGTTGGTTTTGGAAGAACCCTGGGAGACGGTCGACACGCCCACCTTGCGCACCACCCAGATCGCGCCATTAGTGTTAGTGCCTGTGTTATTGTTGACGCTCTTAGCCCTGTGGTTCGGCCTGCGCTGGATCGTCCAACCGCTGCAGGCCCTGGAGTCGAAGGCTGCCACGCTGGCCTGGGGGGAGTTTGGCGCCATCGAGCAACCGGTGGGGGGCATCACCGAGATCCGCCGGTTGCAAGCCGAACTGATCCACATGGCCCGCAAGGTCAAGGCCGCCCAGCAAAGCCTGCACAGCTATATCGGCGCTATCACAGCCGGGCAGGAAGAGGAACGCCGGCGCCTGGCGCGCGAGCTGCATGACGACACCATCCAATCGCTGATCGCTCTTAAACAAAGGGTCCAGCTCGCCCAGCTGGCGACCAAGAATGGTTCTTCTGAAGCCTCCTTGACCGAGGTCGTATCCTTGACCGAGCAGACCATCGAGAATGTTCGCCGCCAGACGCGCGCCTTACGGCCGATCTATCTGGAAGATTTAGGGTTGGTCACCGCGCTGGAGATGCTGGCCCGCGAGGCCAGCCAGGCAGCGAACATACCCGTAGCGTTCCACCGCCAGGGGATGGAGAAACGTTTAGATCCCAACGTCGAACTGGCTCTGTATCGCATGGCCCAGGAAGCGTTGAACAACATCAACCGGCACGCCCAGGCTTCTCAAGCCGAATTAAAAATATCTTTCACGCCCCAGGATGTCACCTTGCTGGTGTGTGACGATGGCAAAGGATTTGAAGTCCCCAAGAGCCCAGCGGAATTTGCCCCAAGCGGGCATTTTGGCCTGCTCGGCTTGCACGAGCGGGCCGAGCTGATCGGCGCCGAGCTGGAAATCCGGTCATCGAGCGGGCGGGGTACATGCCTGACCGTCACGCTACGGCTTTCGTCACCCGAATAGAACGAATCTGAGGAGATTTGTCGCATGTCAAGTTACGGAATGGATATCGAACCCAAAGGCGCGCTGGATGAGGTGAGGGCCAATGTCGTGGAAGCGCTCAAAGCCCAGGGTTTTAGAATCCTCACCGAGATCGACGTCCAGAAAACCTTGAAGGAGAAGATCAGCTAGATTTCAAGCAATAGGTGTCAACTGTCACGACTTTCACAAGAATACTTGACAATCCTTCGAAGTCATTGAGAACCTGCCGTTCTCTGGCAGGCGAAGAAATCTCCGGCCACACGTGTGGCTGCTTCGTCGCAAAGACCGCTGTTAGCAGCAACATTTCTTTCTTGTGAATGCCCTGTGTCAGTGGTCTCCAGCGCTTGACGGCCCGCGCTGCTCCTATTACACTTTCGTAGTATAGAAAAGCCATGCCTGCTAGATCTTATTCCAAACTTACTCGCCGTCCCGGTAAAGGTGCCGAAAAACTCCTCGGTGAACTCGAACTGACCATCATGAATGAGATTTGGAGGCGGAAGTCAGCAACGGTCCGGGACGTATTAGATGCGTTGAGCGAGGAGCATCGTCTGGCCTACACCACTGTAATGACGGTGATGGGCCGGCTGGCCGAAAAAGGGTTGCTGGACTTTGAAAAGCATGGCAAGACGCACCACTACAAAGCTGCCCTGACCCGGGAAGACTTCGAAGCCCAAGCGGCCAGGAATGTGGTTCGATCGCTGCTAACCGACTTCGGCGAGGAAGTCGTCCTCAGCCAGTTTGTCCAGGAGCTTTCCTCGGTGGACCCCGACCGGTTGGCTCGCCTGGAAGAGATGGCTCGCCTGGCGCAGGAGAAACAGGGCGATGAGTGAAGGGCGCTACCGCTCCCTGCTGGTCTTGTTTGGATTGGTCGTCGCCTGTACAACCCTATCAGCCGCACTGGAGATGTATGGGATCATGCTGCCCTGGTTTGCTGCCTGTTGCATGGCGCTTTCGATGTACGTCAAGGGCGGAGCTGCAATTTGGTTGAGCGTCTTCTCCCGGGCGGCGCTCATAGCCCTTGTGCTGTATGGCCTCTACATCTTGCTTGTCCGCCTCTGGAAAACGCAACGCTTCGTCTCTGACCTCAGCGCCGCAAGCATGGCCACCCCGCCAGCTCGCCTGGCTTGCCTGATCAAAGGTCTTGGCCTTTCCACTCACGTTGTGGTCCTGTCCAATGAAAAACCACTCGCCTTTTGCTTCGGCTTTCTGCAGCCACGCATCTGCCTCAGCACTGGCATGGCCGATGCGCTGACTGATAGACAACTTAAAGCCGTGCTCTTGCACGAAGACCATCACCGGCGCCATTTCGATCCACTCCGAACCCTCCTGATCGAGGTTCTCCACTCCGTGTTGTTTTTCCTGCCGGTCATCACGGAATTAAGTGACCTGGTCCTAACCTCATTCGAACTCAAGGCTGACCGTTACGCCGCGCAGGCTGCCGGGCGGTCCTCCCTGGCAGGAGCGCTCTACCAGATCCTTTCCCATCCACTGAATTCACATCTACCTGAGGCTGTCGCTATACGCGGTTTCAGCGCCAACGATGCCCGCGTTGCCCAATTGCTGGGGGAGGCGCAACCGCGACTTCGCCTTTCTGCGCGCAACTTGATAGTCAGTAGCCTGGTGCTCTTCCTAATTTGTTCCCTGGCTTAGATTTGCCTCGCCTGATCATATTCCCCTAATCTTTCTCTTATTTGACAGCTTTATAAAGATCTACTACAATTATGTAGTATGATCGGTGTCTACAAATCAGCAAAGTGGGTCGTTGCCCGCTGGTTTGTCCTGTTCCACATTATGGGTTCGGTCCTGTCCGGTTGCGTAAACCAGGCCGGATCTTCTGACTCGGGGGAGTACGCAGGTACGGCGCTCGAACCTGTGTGGAAAGCAGGGCCCCTCAACCTTGACAACGAGGGCATTTGTACATCACCCACAATTGATAAGGACACCGGAGACACGCATGAAGCGAACCATTTTCACATTGATCATCCTCACATGCTTGCTTACCCTGGCCGCCTGCACGGGCAAGACAAATTCACCCGTGGCTAGCGCTCCTACGAGAACGAGCGACTCTATTGGACTTGCCTACGATCCAGCGACCGGCGGTCTGCTCAAAGCGGACAACCAGGGCCTGTCTCGCTGGCGCTCGGATGGTGTTTGGGAAAAGCTGGCCATGCCCGAGGAGGCCGGGCTTTCTGGCGTGGTGGTAAATCCGGATCGGCCAGGGACAGTCTACCTCAGCGGACCAGGTTTGGGCATCCTCAGGTCAGAGGATGCCGGTAAGAGCTGGAAGGAAACGAACGCCGGTTTACCAAACCTGGATGTCACCGCGCTATCGCTGCACTCCTTCCGCCGCGAGACATTGTATGCCTGGGTACAGGATGAAGGCATTTACCGTACTGAGGATGGCGGCGAGACCTGGGTGCGGGTGCCCGACCGGGGACCGCCGGACCGCGACGTGCGCGGGCTAACCCACTCCACGCTTCCGGGGAGCATGAACACTGGCTGGCTGTATGCCGCCACGCCGACCGGCGCTTACCTGAGCATGGATTGCTTCTGAGGCTGGCGGGCGATGGGCAGTTTGCCCACAGATACGATGGTACGCTCGGTTGCAGTTGACCCAATCACTCCGCAGCGGGTGTACGCTGCCGGTCCGGCCGGGCTCTTCCGATCCGAGGACGGCGGACTGACCTGGACGAATGTCGATGATGGGCTGGTAGGGGAGCCGCTGGCTGTAACGCTCTACCCCGCCGCGCCGGAAACCGTTTTTGTCGTGACAACCGATGGCTCCGTCTGGAAATCTAATGATGGCGCGACAACCTGGCATACAACTGGACCCGATGAATGAAAAAGATGGGTTGGAAATGGTATATCGTCTTGTGGTTCGGGCTTGCAGCCTGCACCGGCCAGACTCAGGCGCAGGTTGCGACCCCGCTTCCTCCGCTGCCAACGCTCGACCTCGCCTTGGTACAGAAGGGGAAAGAAGTTTACCAGGCGAATTGCGCGACCTGTCATGGCTCGGAGGCTGAGGGGGCTCAAAATTGGGCCACCCCCAGGCCGGATGGGCTTTATCCGCCCGCGCCGCACGACGATGCCGGCCATACCTGGCATCATTCTGACCATGTGCTCTACGAGACGATCCGCGATGGGATGGACGACCCGCTCCGCCCCGGATCACTGTTGCGCATGCCCGCATTTGGGGGTAAGTTGAGCGACATCGAAATTCGCGCCCTGATTGAATACTTCAAGAGCTTGTGGACGGAAGAACACCGGCGCTGGCAGCTCGAGCAGACACTGAGTGACTTTGCATCCACGCAGACACCACCTTGAGGAGAAGAGATGGACTCCCAACGTCAGCCTGCTGAGTCTATGGAGTGATCCGAAATAACTTTCTGATGCAATTTGGACACACCGGATTGGCCTGTCTCCCCATGAGAGGGCATTTACGACAAAAACACTCATGAACACCAACCATCCCCTTCCCTGGGGCCGTTGGCTTGTCTGGGCGGGCGTGATCTTTCTATTGGTCATTTTAAGTCTGGGGTTATATCGAAGGAGCCTCGGACAAGTGCAGAGAGGCCTTGCCCCGGATTTTGAGCTGACCACCTTTGAGGGCCAGAAGATTCTCTTGAGCGACTTGCGCGGCCAGGCGGTCGTGATAAACTTCTGGGCTAGCTGGTGCGTTCCCTGCCGCGAAGAAGCGCCGATCCTAGAAGCGACCTGGCGTGAGTATCGCGATAAAGGCGTCGTTTTCATTGGAGTAGATTATTTGGACCCGGAGAACGATGCCAGGGGATACATCAAAGAATTTGGCATCACCTATCCAAATGGCCCCGATCTCGGGACGAGAATTTCCCAGGCTTACCGCATTCAGGGCGTTCCGGAGACGTTCTTCATAGACCGGCAGGGAAAGATCCAGGATTTGTTCATAGGCCCACTCAACCAGCCCGAATTGCGACGGCGGATCGAAAGCCTGCTTACGCAGCCCTAATAGGCAATATGGCGTATTTCCGATCCCACTCGATCGCATTAAGATTATTGGAGTTAGATTGTCTGAATTGGAGCTAGCCTTATGACCCGAACCATGGTGATCTTTCTGCTATCAATCGCCTCGCTTTTATCCGCGTGCAAGAGCACAACAACCTCTACTCCAGCAGTAGAAGTAATTGGGAAACAGATCGCCGTCTCCGGCGGATCCTACACCGACGTTTCCGTCCCCGAGCTGCAGACCATGCTGGCGAACAAAGATTTCACCTTTGTCAACGTACACATCCCCTTTGAGGGGAATATTGCCAATACCGACCTTTCTATCCCTTACGACGAGATCGAGCAGAACCTGGATCAACTGCCGGCCGATAAAGAGGCCAAGATCGTGCTCTACTGTCGCAGTGGGCGCATGAGCAGTATTGCCGCCGAGACCCTGGTCGGCTTGGGCTACACCAATGTGTGGAACCTGGATGGCGGTATGGTGGCCTGGGAGCAGGCCGGCCAGTCCCTGGAACGATAAGCATGGACGAGATGTATCGGATAGGTGGTCGAATGGACGTCCAACAAGACGAGCCTCAAAATCATTCCACAGCGGCGCTTACCATTGTGGTCCACTCCTGGGCCACCCCCATCGTGGGGGTGCTCATGTTGGTGATCGGGCTGCTGGGGGGATATTTTGGCCGCCAGCTTCTGCTGCCTCAACCTTCCCCAGGCGTTGCTTCATCTCCAGCAGAGGCGGTTGCCAGTTCACAAGATCAACCGGCTAACCCGGATGAGTTGATGGCGTTTGTGGTCGGCCAGACCCGCCATTTTAAAGGCGATCCCAACGCGCCGGTGACGCTGATCGAATTCAGCGACTTCCAATGACCATACTGTGGGCGATTTGCCACTGGCGCGGGGCGCCAGATCGACGAGGAGTATATCAAAAGTGGTATCGTACGCTTCGGTTACCAGCATTTTGCATTTTTAGGGCCAGAGTCACAATGGGCTGGCGAAGCCAGCGAGTGCGCCGCCGACCAGGATGCATTTTGGGAATATCACGACAAATTGTTCGACAGCCAATCGGGTGAAAACCAGGGCGCTTTCAACAAGGACAACCTGAAGCGTTTCGCTGTCGAGTTGGGATTAGACACACAAGCCTTCGACGAGTGTCTTGATTCTGGCAAGTACGCTTCTATTGTCCAGAATGAAACCCAGGCTGCACAGTCGTTGGGCGTGCGCAGCACCCCCACCTTTCTGCTCAACGGAAAGCCAATCATTGGCGCTCAACCGTTTGAGGTGTTCCAGCAATCTATCGAAGAAGCCAGAGGTAAGTGAGGCTGCTCAAAACAGGTAGATGCGCTAAATTTCGAAACCATAGATGCACAGACCATATTCTCTTGAAGGAAATTACTGTAGCCCAATCCGACGCACCCTCATCAGCAGCGAGATGATGCTCTCCGGGGTGGCGTTGATCGTTGCGGCGTTGGTTCTATCAGGCGGTTTTGGGAAGGCTGTGCAATCAAAATCGTCCGGCGGAATCACAATGGTCACGTCGACCCTTCGCCCACGCGCTCAAGGCAATGCCATGGGCGACCCAGACGCTCCGGTTATGATCGTTGAATATTCTGATTACCAGTGCGTTCTATGAGCAGGTTCCTCCCTGGTTCGGACTGAATGCTAATAGAAATTTTGAAAGACAACCAGCGCTGGACCGCCCTGATGCTGACAGTGCTCGCCATAGGGATGGCCTGGACATTTACTTCCCGAGCTACTGCCGCTGCGTCCCCAGCCAGCCCGCGCCAGGGTTTCGCCGCGCCCGATTTCACCCTGGAGCTGCTTGGGGGTGGCGAGGTCACGCTCTCGGAGCTGCGCGGCAAACCTGTTGTGGTGAACTTGTGGGCTTCCTGGTGCCCGCCCTGCCGCGCCGAAATGCCCGCTATCCAAAAGGTGTACCAGGATTATCAGGACCTGGGGCTGGTTGTCCTGGGAGTGAACACCACAAACCAGGATAACGAGGCTGACGCAGCCGCCTTCGTGCGCCAATATGGGCTGACCTTTCCCATCCCGCTCGACCGCGACGGTGCGGTGAGCGTGCGTTATGAGCTGCGCGGGCTGCCGACCACATTTTTTATCGACCGCGAAGGCATGATTCGCTCGGTGGTCGTTGGCGGCCCAATGAGCGAAGCCGTGATCCGCTCCAAGGTCGAGGACTTACTGAAAGAGACGCCTTGATGTACCCGTATTTACGTCTCGGGCCGTTTCTATTACAGCTCCCTGTCCTGGCGTTGCTGCTCGGAATCTGGATCGGCTCGGCCCTGACGGAAAAAGAGGCCTCCCGTCTGAAATTACCTGCCGCCGTAAACAATCTGATTTTCGTCGGATTAATGGCCGGGATCGTTGGCGCACGCCTGGCTTATGCCGCTCGCTACCTGCCAGTGTACCTGGAAAATCCGTTGAGCCTGTTTGCGCTCAACGCGAACACGCTAGCGGGCCTGGATGGCCTGCTGATCGGCGCGGTCAGCGCTGCAATTTACGGTCGGCGCAAGAAATTACCCCTGCAGCCCACATTGGACGCGCTGGCGCCAGGGTTGGCGGCCTTCATGGTCGCCCTGAGCCTGGCGCACTTCCTGAGCGGCGACGCGTTTGGCGCGCCGGCAGAGCTTCCCTGGTCGATTTACCTGTGGGGCGAGTATCGCCATCCAAGCCAGGCTTACGAGGTTTTGGCGGCCCTGGTTGTGTTCTTGGTCGCCTATAAGAAGCCCCTTTAAAGCGCTTTCTGGCCGCCAGTCTGCCGGTGATCGTCGAAAAAGGCTTTGAGGGCCCTGACTTCGACGGTTGGATGGGCCATTTTGTGTTGGTGACCGGGTACGACGACCTGGAGCGGACCTTCACTGTGCAGGATTCCTATTACGGCCCGGATCAGGCCATGGGGTGTGCGGATCTGGATCGCTTCTGGCGCGCCTTCAACTTCACTTACTTGGTGGTCTATCCATCCGAGCGCAATGAAGCTGTCATGGAATTGCTGGGCCCCCAGGCGGATGCTGTGGTACCAGAGCGGGCCGCATTGGGCCTACTTCTACACCAGCCGCTACCAGGACGTGATCGGCCTGGCCACCGGGGCGCTGGAGGCCATGAGCGAGCCGGTCCTGGAGGAGAGCTACTACTGGCGCGCCCTGGCGCGGGAGTCTATAGGGGATATCCCCGGCGCAATTGAGGACTTACAAGCCAGCCTCAAGTACCATCCAGGTTTTGAACCCGGCCTCACCCAGCTTCAGCGGCTCGGGAGCTCTGCGACCCCTTCTCAACAGTAGAGCCTGTCGCCTCACTATAAGAGCGTGCCGCTCGCCGTCTCATCCACACCCAACTCTAACTCTTTCAAAATAAGACCACATTCTATCTCGTCTGTTGGCCTTCTGAGATATAGGCAATAATGCCTATTCATGCCGCGAAAAATTAGGAGTAATATTGTCCAGTAATGGCGGTATAGGCACGGAATTCGCTTATCTTATTCAGGTAAACCATCACATCGAAGGAGGAAATGGCGATGAAGAAACTGTTTTCTATATTGCTCGTCACTCTATTGGTATCTCTATTCCTTGTTACCACGGCATTCGCCAGCCACGGCGACCCGGTGGGAAGTTGCCCGCCGAATTTTGAGCTCCATCACTTCATGGATCACTCAGGCGACCACATGCACCGGCATATTGGCGTAGACCGGGATTTGAATAGCGATGGTTATCTTTGTGTGAAAATGCTCCCGAATGACTTGCACTTGCACGTGGATAATTTCCTACCTTTGCCTTGAATAGAAGCTCCAGAGCTCAAGTAATTTCTCTGCCGAAAAATCGAACGCTAATCGACTATCCTTCCCCCGCCATCATCTCTATGGTCGGGGGAAGGTGCTTTATGAGCAAAACTGCCTACGGGTGAATGCGACAGATGGCGCTAGGTTTTCTATTGCCCCTGGCGTATACTGAACTTGTGAAGGAGGATGAGATAGGAGACAGCCATGAGCACCTCTGTACAGCCATCCAACCGGCGTGGTCCTTCTCAAGCAGCGAGCTGGTTGAGCGAACGGCTAGGTTTACAGGGACTCGCCTACGCGGTGCCGGAGCACGCCAATTCCTTGCCCTACCTTCTCGGCGGGATCACCTTGTACACTTGCGGCGGATGGCTGGTTATGGCCTGTTTTTGCTGGGCCTGGTGTTAATCCTGAGTATATTGTTTCCTACACCGCTCGGGCAGCCCGGCGTGGCCGGCGCGGAAGTGACCAAGCCGTGGTGGATGTTCATCTGGCTGTTCCCGGCAGAAGAAGCCTGGGGTGCGAGAGCTTTAGTGATCGTGCCGCTCGCCCTGGGCATATTGCTCGCGGTTCCCGCGCTCGTCAGCGTTTATGTCGGCCATGACCTAGCATTCCTGGAACTACGATATCAAGTGAAAGGAGGTGATACTGATGGTAAAAGACCCCGTTTGCGGGATGGATGTTGATCCCAAGACAGCCGCTGGTAAATCCGACTACAAAGGACAGACGTATTACTTCTGCTCGAACGGCTGCAAAAGAGCCTTCGACAAGGAGCCGGAAAAGTACGTCAAAGCCCAGGGACACTCCATGGGGCGCGGTCAACATCACTAAGACCCTCCCGATCTAGGACGGCTGAGCGAAGCTGGACTGAGCGAAGAGCGAGACCTTACGCCCCTGCTCTGCCAGCTCCGGCTCGACCAGACCATCTGCGCAGGCGGCGAACTGGACCAGCTGGCCCCAGGAGTCCACGCTCCTCTGGCTCAGGCGTTCGGCGAGCTCGCCAGAAAGGTCGCTGCACAGGTCAGCGTGCGCCGGTTTCAAACCTCGGTCGCCTGGCTGGGGTGATCCCCCTGTCCGGAAAAACTTGCATCCTGCTCGTTGCACGGTTCATGAAGCGGTGAATTTTCCAACTTTCAGGCCCTCACCCTTCTCTGTAAAATTGAGGGGCATGAATTCGGAGATTATTTCTCCTGTTTTAGTTCGTTAACGTTCAGGAGAAAGGAAAGCCCTATGACAACCAAAGTACTTGTGAGAGATCCGGCCTGCGGGATGGAGATCGACCCCGACCAGGCTTTCGCCACCCGCCAGGCCGGTGGGCAGACGTTTTACTTCTGCTCCGAGAGGTGCGTTAACCAGTTTGACGCCGAGGCAGGAAAAACCGTCCAGGCCAGTACGGCCGCGATCGTCCCTTCGGCGACGACCGGCGTTCCATCCACGGTAAGCGGGCCGGTGCGCCTGGAGCTGCCGGTGAGCGGCCTGAACCGCTCGAGCGGCCCGGCGCTTACCAGAATTCTACAGGCCGTCCCCGGTGTTCAAAAGGCTCACGTCAACGTGCGCAGCGGCCGGGCCACGCTGGAATACGACCCGGCGCGGGCCAAGGTCACCGACTTCGTCGACGCC
>Ga0073934_10001938_pt1 | contig 46222 bp, 42 predicted proteins | sample LarsenN4metaG_FD_76834 | JGI IMG/M metagenome (GOLD analysis project Ga0073934, IMG submission 76834) | Hot spring sediment bacterial and archeal communities from British Columbia, Canada, to study Microbial Dark Matter (Phase II) - Larsen... ...
CGGCGGAGCGGGTGCGCGAGGCGATGCAGGCGGTGCCGGTGGTGTGATGGACAAGCGCAACACGCGGCATAGAGGGACATCAAACATCAAACAGCAAACATCAAAGGCTCGCTCGGGGCTTGATTCCACGCTCGAGCCATTCGGCGCTGCGTATTCCTTTCTCCGACTTGCGATGTGGGAACGGGCACAGCACTTGACCGACCGCGTGCTCGATGTGATCGCGACCCTTCCGCAGGACCGTGTCGGTGCGGCTCTCGCTAACCAGATCTTGCGTTCGTCCTCGTCGATTGCGGCAAACATCGCGGAGGGTCACGCGCGGTTCACGCTCGCGACGTACCGCAATCACCTGTCGATCGCACGCGGCTCGACCGCCGAGACAGTGACATGGATCGATCTACTCGGACGGCGGAGTCTCATAACCCAGGACACGAAACGCGAGCTGCTGTCGCTGTGCGCTGAGCTGATGAAGATGATCACCGCCAAGATGAACGCCATTGAGCATCGTGCGTCGAACAGGCCAATGCTTGCGGACGAACGAGTCCCGTACGGTGTCGATGGCGAAGACTCGCTGGAGGGCTTTGATGTTTGATGTTTGCTGTTTGATGTTGTTCGGGAATGTGGTGCGCTTTCGATGAGCGGACGCCGCCGCATCCTCACCGGCATCCGGCCGACCGGATCGCTGCATCTGGGGCACTATGCGGGTGCGCTGAAGCAGTGGCTCGAGCTGCAGGATGAGTACGAGTGCTTCTTCCTGATCGCCGACTACCAGGTGTCGGACTATGCCGATGACATCGACCACGTGCGGCGGTCGGTGTGGGAGGTCGCGCTCGATTGGCTTGCGGTGGGGCTCGACCCGCAGCGCTCGCACTTCGTCGTGGAGTCGCAGGTGCCGCAACACGCGGAGCTGTCGGTGCTGCTGTCGTGGTTCCTGCCGCTCGGGCGGCTGCAGCGCAATCCGACGCTGAAGTCGGAGATGGCGGCGCTCGAGGAGTCGAAGCACAGCGTGCCGGTGGGGTTCTTCATGTATCCGCTGATGCAGGTGGCGAACATCCTGCTGCCGCGCGCGGACCTCGTGCCGGTCGGCGAGGACCAGCTCCCGCACATCGAGCTGACGCGTGACGTTGCCGAGCGCTTCAACCGCGAGACGGGCGCCGAGGTGTTCCCGCTGCCGAACGCGCGCCTCGGCAAAGTGACGCGGCTGGTCGGGTTGCAGGGCGATGCGAAGATGTCGAAATCGCTCGACAACTCGATCGACCTGAAAGACGACGCCGAGACGGTGCGGCGGAAGGTGATGTCGATGTTCACCGACCCGAAGCGCATCCACCGCACCGATCCGGGGACGGTGGAGGGCAACCCCGTGTTCATCTACCACGATGCCTTCAACCCGGACGTCGCGCAGGTGGAGGAGATGAAGGCGTCGTACCGGAAGGGCGGGCCGGACGCGATCGGAGATGTTGAGGTGAAGAAGCGGCTGGTGACGGTGATCAACGACCTGCTCGAGCCGATGCGGGAGCGGCGCGCGTACTACGAGGCGCACCCGAAGCTCGTGCAGGAGGCGCTCGAGGCGGGTTCGGCGGCGGAGCGGGCGGTGGCCGAGGAGACGATGGCAGACGTGCGTGCGGCGCTGAAGCTCGACTACTTCGCGCGCGGCATGCCCGGGGCGGCGACATGACGACGACCTACACGCCGTCGCTCGACGAGGCGAAGGCGCTGGCGGGGCGCGGGAACATCGTGCCGGTGTTCCGCGAGGTGCCGGCGGACCTGGAGACGCCGGTGTCGGCGTATCTGAAGGTGGCCCGCGGGCGGCACTCGTTCCTGCTGGAGTCGGTCGAGGGCGGGGAGCGGCTCGCGCGCTACAGCTTCATCGGCACGGAGCCGTACCGCGTGCTGCGGACGGGCGAGCGTGCGGCGGCGAACGAGACGCCAGGCGACCCGCTGCTGCACATCGAGGACGAGCTGCGGCGGCTGAAGCCGGTCGCAATCGCCGGGCTGCCGCGGTTCCACGGCGGTGCCGTCGGCTACATGGCCTACGAATGCGCCCGCTACTACGAGCGCCTGCCCGTGCCCGAGGCGGACCCGCAGGGCATCCCGGAGGCGATCTTCCTGTTCACCGACACGCTCCTCGTGTTCGACCACCTGCAGCACGCGATCAAGGTCGTCAGCCACGCGCGTCTCGACGGCGACATCGAGGCGTCGTACCGCCAGGCGACGTGGAAGATCGAGGAGCTGGTGCGGCGGTTGGAGCAGCCGCTCTCGCGGCTGCCCTACGAGCCCCTCGCGGGCGAGCCGGTCGACGCGACGGTGCGCTCGAACAACACGCGCGAGGCGTTCTGCGCGAGGGTCGAGCGCGCGAAGGAGTACATCTACAAGGGCGACACGTACCAGATCCAGGTATCGCAGCGGTTCGAGCGGCGGACGGCGGCGCATCCGTTCGAGGTGTATCGGGCGCTGCGGCGCGTGAACCCGTCGCCGTACATGTACTACCTGGAGCTGGGCGACCTGCAGGTCGTCGGCGCATCGCCGGAGATGCTGATCCGCGTCGAGGACGGCGTCATCGAGACGCACCCGATCGCCGGCACGCGGCGGCGGGGTCGCGACGCGGAGGACGAGCAGCGCATGGCAGAGGAGCTGCAGTCGTCGGAGAAGGAGCGCGCCGAGCACATCATGCTCGTCGACCTCGCGCGGAACGACCTCGGGCGCGTCTGCACGCCGGGCAGCGTGCGCGTGACATCGCTCATGGCGATCGAGCGCTACTCGCATGTCATGCACATGGTCTCGCACGTCGTCGGCACGCTGCGGCCGGACGTGACGACGTACGACGCGCTGCGCGCGTACTTCCCGCACGGCACGGTGACCGGCGCGCCGAAGATCCGCACGATGGAGATCATCGCCGAACTCGAGGGGGAACGGCGGGGCGGCTACGGCGGTTGTGTGGGCTACTTCGACATGTCGGGCAACTGCGACACGGCGCTCGCGATCCGGACGATCTGGATGAAGGACGGCGTCGCCTACGTGCAGGCGGCGGGCGGGGTCGTGTACGACAGCACGCCGGAAGAGGAGTACCTGGAGTCGCAGAACAAGGCGCGGGCGATGCTGCGGGCGATCGAGCTGGCCGAGGAGCGCGCGTCGGCGGCGCCGCGCGGGTCGCTGGGGTACTGATGCCGCAGCTCACGTCGGCGGCGCTGTTCGAACGCGACGGACGGGCGCTCGTTGCCCACCGGCGCATGCCGCCGTTCGCCGGGCAGTGGGTGCTGCCGCTCGTCGCCGTGCGCGAGGACGAAGCGGCGGAGGACGCGCTGCGTCGGCACCTGCGCGAGCAGTTCGACCTCGCGTCCGCCGACGAGGCGTTCGTCGAGACCGTGTACATCGTTGACCCGGACGACCAGGCGCAGTACGTGGCGAACATCTTCCGCGTGCCGTTGCTCGCAGACCGCATGCGCTTCAACGCCGCGGGCGACTACGACGATGCGCGCTGGCTTGCGGCGGGCGAGCTGGCCGATCTGTGGATGCCCGCCGACCTGCGGGCGCCGCTCGCGCAGATCCTGACGCAGCCGGAGGCGCTGCACGAGACGGACTGGAGCGGTGTTGGCGTGGCCGCGGTAGCGACGGGGCAGGCGCTGCCTCTGGCAGAGCGCGAGGCGCCGCCACCGGCGCCGCCGCCCGACAATCGCGCCGGCTGGGACGCGATCGCCGCGTCCTACCAGGCGCGATACTACGGCGACCGGGACGTCGGGCGGCTGAAGTGGTCGTGGGGGGTGTTCGAAGACCAGCTGCGGCTGCTGGACGACGTGCGGGGCAAGCGCGCGCTCGTCATCGGTTGCGGTGGCGGGCAGGACTGCGTCGCGCTCGAGCGGATGGGGGCGACGGCGGTCGGTCTGGACGTCTCGGAGCAGCAGCTCGCGTACGCGCGGAAGTACGCGGCGCGGCACGCGGCGCAGAACGTGTCGTTCGTGCAGGGGACCGCTAAGGATCTCTCGCGGTTCGACGATGCGAGCTTCGACCTGGCGGTCAGCATCCACGCCCTCGGCTACGTCGAGCGGGCGGACCATGCCGTGGCGGAGGCGGCGCGCGTGCTGAAGCCCGGCGGCGTGCTCGCGGTCGCCGTGCCGCATCCGTTCGACCAGACGCTGTCGGACGACCCGCCGTACTGCGTCGCGCGGTCGTACTGGGGCGGGGACATCGACTGGGAGTGGACGTTCGAGGACGCGCACGGCCGGTTTCGCGACTACCGGCGCACGGTGGCGGAATGGTTCGCGGCGTTCACGGACGCAGGGTTTGTCGTCGAACGGCTTGTCGAGCCGTACCAGGGCGACGCGGAGGACGACGCGATGCGCGGGATCGCGATCGAGCGGGCACGGGTGTTGCCGTATGTGCTGATCCTGAAGGGGCGCAAGCGATGACGGTGCTGCTCATCGATAACTACGACAGCTTCACCTACAACCTGTTCCAGTACCTCGGCGAGCTGGGCGCGACGACCGAGGTCGTCCGCAACGACGCGATCACAATTGAGGATATCGACCAGATGGACCCGGAGCGGATCATCATCTCGCCGGGCCCCGGCAACCCCGACGACGCCGGCATCAGCAAGGACGTGATCCGCTCGTTCGCCGGGCGCGTGCCGATCCTCGGCGTCTGTCTCGGCCACCAGTGCATCGGCGAGGTGTTCGGCGCGGTCGTCGAGGGCGCGGGCGAGATCAAGCACGGCAAGGTGTCGACGATCACGCACGACGGCAAGGGTGTGTTCTCAGGCATCGCGTCGCCGCTGCAGGCGACGCGATACCACTCGCTCGCGATCCGGCCGGACAGCGTGCCGGAGGTGCTCGAGGTGAGCGCGCGCAGCGAGAGCGGCGTGATCATGGGGGTGCGGCACCGCGAGCTGCCGGTCGAGGGCGTGCAGTTCCACCCGGAGTCGATCCTGACACCGGACGGGCACGCGATCCTCCGGAACTTCCTGGCGATGTGATATCGTGATATCACGATATCAGGAGGCGGTGCGATGGCGAAGCGGTTGCTGATCAGCCTGGACGACGAGCGCTACGAGGACCTGCGAAGGCTGGCGTTCGAGAAGAAGACGTCGATGGCCGAGCTCGTGCGGTATGCGATGGAGGGCCGGTACGAGGACGAGTTGGACGCGATTCGCCTGCGGCGCCGCGTCGATCAGCACATGCGCGATCCCGAGGGTGCCGTGACCCTGGAAGAGTTCATGGAGAGTCAGGGCATTGACGTATCGGCTTATTCTTCAACGCAGCGCCCGTCGCGCGCTCGCCGCGCTGCCAGCTAAGGAGAAGATCCGCATCGCACGCGCCGTGTATGCCCTGGCCGACGACCCGCGGCCTCGCGGCGTAAGGACACTCTCCGGAGGCCTCGGCTGGCGCATTCGGGTAGGAGAGTATCGCGTGCTGTACACCATTTCCGATCGCGAACGCTTCGTCTCGGTAGAAGACGTGCTTCGCCGGACAACGACAACATATGACTGACACGAGAGCATTCACCATCCGCGACGGCATCGCCCGGCTCGCCGAGCGGCGCGACCTCAGCGAGGACGAAGCGGCCGCCTGCATGGAGGAGCTGATGACCGGTGCGGCGACGCCCGCGCAGTTCGCGGCGTATGTCACCGCGCTGCGCATGAAGGGCGAGACCGCCGACGAGATCGCCGGCATGGCGCGCGTGATGCGCGAGAAGAGCAGCCGCGTGGAAATCGCCGGCCCGCTGCTGGACACCTGCGGCACGGGCGGCGACGGCTCCGGGTCGTTCAACGTCAGCACCTGCGCGGCATTTATTGCGGCTGGCGCCGGCGCGCGCGTCGCCAAGCACGGCAACCGCGCGATGACGTCCGCATGCGGCAGCGCGGACGTGCTCGAGGCGCTTGGGGCGAGGATCGACCTTTCCCCGCCGCAGGTAGCCGCCTGCATCGAGCGATCGGGCGTCGGCTTCATGTTCGCGCAGGGCTTTCACCCGGCGATGAAGCATGTCGCCCCGTCGCGCCGCGAGATCGGCATCCGCACCGTCTTCAACCTGCTCGGCCCGCTGACGAACCCGGCGCGTGCGACCAGACAGGTGATCGGCGTGCCGCGACCAGATCTGGTGCCACTGCTCGCCGAGGTGCTGCGCCGGCTCGGCTGCGAGCACGCGCTCGTCGTGCACGGTGAGGACGGCGTTGACGAAGTCAGCATCAGCGCGCCGACGCTGGTCGCGGAGCTGCGTGACGGAGTGGTCGGCACGTACCGCGTGACGCCGGAGGACTGCGGCCTGCCGCGGCACGATATCGCGTATCTGCGCGGCGGCACGCCAGAGCAGAATGCGACGGAGCTGCGGCTCGTGCTCGAAGGCGCGGAAGGGCCGCTGCGCGACTTCGCGCTGATCAACAGTGCCGCCGCGCTCGTCGCCTGGGGCTCGGCGGCCGACCTGCGCGACGGTGTCGGGCTGGCGGCGAAGAGCATCGACTCGGGGGCCGCGCTGGCGCGACTGAACGCGTTCATCGAGACGACCCATGGCGTCTGAAGCGGACATCATCGAGCGCATCGTTGCCGACAAGCGCGTTGAAGTGGAGCAGCGCAAGCGCGACGAGCCGATCGAGGCACTGCGCAGGCGCCAGGGGCTGATCCGCACGGAGCAGTGGAGCCTCGTACGGTCGATCCTCGAAGGGCCGCGAGGGCCAAGCGCGGGCGGCAAGCGCCTGCAACTCATCGCCGAGATCAAGAAGGCGACGCCGTCGAAGGGGCGGCTGGTCGCAACGCTCGAGCACCGGGCGATCGCCCGCACGTACACGATCGGCGGCGCGGCGGGGATCTCGATCCTGACGGAGTCGAAGTACTTCCAGGGCTCGATCGACTTCCTGTTCGACTGCCGCGTCAGCATCGACGGCTACTACCCGGGCGGCCGGCCGGCGATGCTGCGCAAGGACTTCATCTTCGACCCGTACCAGGTCTACGAATCGCGCGCGTACGGCGCCGATGCGATCCTGCTGATCGTCTCGACTGTCACGGACGACGAGCTCCGCGCACTGGTCCGGCTGGCGCACGAGCTGCAGATGGAGTGCCTCGTCGAAGTGGCGAGCGAGCGCGAGGTCGAGCGCGCGCTCGCCGTCGAGGCCGACCTCATTGGCATCAACAACCGCGACCTGCACACATTCCAGGTCGACCTGGGGGTGACGGAGCGGCTGCGGCCGCTGATCCCGATGGACCGGGTCGTCGTCGCGCTCTCCGGCGTACACGAGCGGGCCGACGTCGAGCGGATGGCGGCGGCCGGCGTACACGCGGTGCTCGTCGGCGAGTCGCTGATGACCGCCAAGGACGTGCCCTCGAAGATGCGGGAGCTGTTGCTGTGACGCTCGCGATCGACATGTCGCGCACGGCGGTGCAATGAGCCTCCCGGGGCGCGACGACCGACGGCTGACGGCGAAGGTGAAGATCTGTGGCTGCATGCGCGTCGAGGATGGCGTCGCGGCCGCCGACGCGGGCGCCGAATTCGTCGGCGTGATGTTCGCTCAGAGCCGGCGGCGCGTCAGCGTCGAAACGGCGCGCGCGATCGTCGACGCGCTCGGCCCGCCGCTGCGGGAGCGCGAGCAGGCCGAGCCGCCGCCGTTGCACCCCGGCGTGTTCGACGATAACGCGGCGTGGTTTACACACGGCGCCGATGCGCTGGAGCGGCTGCTCGCGCGCAAGCGGCCGCTCGTCGTCGGCGTCTTCGCCGGACAGCCGGTGGATGAGGTCAACGAGACCGCCGAAGAGGCAGGGGTCGACCTGGTGCAGCTCTCGGGCGGCGAGCCGTGGGACGAGCTGCTGCTGCTCACGCGGCAGGCGGTGAAGGTGGTCGACACGGCGGGCGTCGCGAGCGCCGCAGACGTGATCGCCCGGGTGCGGCCCGGCTCGGCGCTGGCGGTGATGCTTGATGCGAGCCACGGCGCCGGCCGGCAGACGGACCCGGCGCTCGCGGCCGACGTGGCGCGGGCATTTCCGATCTGGCTCGCCGGCGGGCTGACGCCGGAGAACGTCGGCGCGGCGGTCGCCACGGTGCGGCCATGGCTGGTCGACGTGTCGTCGGGCGTCGAGACGGACGGTGCGAAGGACGCAGCGAAGGTCGCGGCGTTCGTGCGCGCCGCCAAGGGCATCGCCGAGACGCCGCGAGGGTAGCGTTCTGGCGCGTTAGGTCGTCGGGCCGTCTTCGAGCAGATAACGCGGCCCCGCGCCCGCGCGCCCGGCGCGGTCAGCCGGGTTCAGCAGGCCGCAGCGCTCGAGCGAGAGGCAGCCGCAGCCGATGCAGCCGGAGAGCTGGTCGCGGAGCCGCTCGAGCGTCTCGATGCGCCGCTCGAGCTCGTCGTGCCAGCGAGTCGAGAGGCGCTCCCAGTCGGCTGGCGTGGGGTCGCGGCGGTCGGGCAGGGCCGCGAAGGCGCGCCTGACGGCGGCGAGCGGGATGCCCATGCTCTGCGCGACCTTGATGACGGCGACGCGCCGCAGCACGCTCCGGCGGTACCGCCGCTGGTTGCCCGCCGTGCGCGAGGCCGAGATGAGGCCGAGCGACTCGTAGTACCGCAGCGCCGAGGGCGCCACGCCGCTGCGCTCCGCGAGTTCCGTGATCGTGATTTGGTCGGGCAGCGCCGTCATCCGGAACACCTCGCGAGGCCTCTTGACTTCAAGTGTACTTGAAGTTTTAGGCTCGGGTGCGTGGGCCGGCGATACGGCCCGCGTGATGGAGGCACAGATGAGGACTGGGACGAAGACGGCACTGATCACGGGCGCGTCGCGCGGGCTTGGACTGGCGCTGGCGCGGGAGCTCGCGCGCCGCGGCTGGCGCCTGATCATTGACGCCCGCGGCGCGGCGGCGCTCGAGACGGCGCGCGCGGAGCTGTCGGAGTGGACGGACGTAGTCGCGATCGCGGGTGACATCGCGGACGCAGCGCACCGTCGCGCGCTCGCGCGGGCGGCGCGCGACGCGGGCGACATCGACGTCGTGGTGAATAACGCGAGCATGCTCGGGCCGAGCCCGCAGCCGGCGCTGCTCGACTACCCGCTCGACGTGCTCGAGCAGGTGTACCGCACGAACGTGCTCGGCCCGCTTGGGCTGCTGCAGGCGATCCATGCGGCCGATGCGCTGAAGCGCGGCGGGCGCATCATCAACATCACGAGCGACGCCGCCGTCGAGGCGTATGAAGGCTGGGGCGGCTACGGCTCGAGCAAGGCGGCGCTCGAACAGCTCAGCGCGGTGCTCGCGGCCGAGCTCGGCGATGGCGCGCGCGTGTACTGGGTCGACCCCGGCGACATGCGCACGAAGATGCAGCAGGAGGCGTTTCCGGGCGAGGACATCAGCGACCGGCCGCCGCCGGAGGCGAGCGTGCCCGGCCTCATCGCGCTGATCGAGGGCGACCTGCCAAGCGGCCGCTACAGCGCGCGAGCGCTCGGCGTGGCGGCGTGAGCAGCGAGCGAAGCGGAGGGACGATGACGACAGTGCTGACACAGCCGCCGGTGGGCGACGCCGCGCCGTGCGGCCCAATCGAGTTCGAGCTGCCGGCGGACCTCGAGGCGCCGGCGCCGCCGGAGGCGCGCGGCCTCGCGCGCGACGAGGTGCGGCTGATGGTCTCGCGCGTGCGCGACGACCGCATCGAGCACGGGCGTTTCCGCGACCTGCCGCGGTTCCTGGCGCCGGGCGACGTGCTCGTGATCAACACGAGCGGCACGATCAATGCCGCGCTCGACGCGCGCACGTCCGCCGGCGAAGCGGTCGAGCTCCACCGCTCGACGCGCCTCGCGCCGGACGAGTGGGTGGTCGAGCTGCGGCGTCGCTCGCCGAAAGGCACGGCGCCGTCGTTCGACGGGCGCGCGGGCGAGGTCATCGGCCTGCCCGCGGGCGGCACGGCGACGCTCCTGGCGCCGTACTCGCGCTCGGCGCCGGCGCGGTTGTGGCGCGCGAGACTCCGGCTGCCGTCGGTGGTGCGGGCGTATCTCGCAGCGCACGGCTTCCCGATCCGGTACGGGTACGTGCGCGAGCGCTGGCCGCTCGACTACTACCAGACGGTCTTCGCGACGGAGGCGGGCAGCGCCGAAATGCCCTCTGCCGGCCGCGGCTTCACGCCCGAGCTGATCACGCGGCTCGTCGCGCATGGGATCGAGATCGTGCCGGTGCTGCTGCACGCCGGTGTCGCGAGCCTCGAGGCGGGTGAGGCGCCGTATCCGGAGTACTATCGCGTCGAAGCGACGAGCGCGCGACGGATCACGGCCGCCCGGCGCGACGGCCGGCGCATCATCGCTGTCGGCACGACGGTCGTGCGGACGCTCGAGACGGTGACGGCCGCTGGTGGCGTCACGCATGCCGGTGAGGGCTGGACGGATGTCGTGGTCACGACGCTGCGCCCGGTGCGCGGCGTCGATGGCATCATCACCGGGCTGCACGAGCCGCGCGCGAGCCACCTGCTGATGCTGGCGGCGATCGCCGGCTGCGCGCACCTGCGGAAGACGTACGAGGCGGCGCTGCGCGAGCGGTACCTCTGGCACGAGTTCGGCGACCTGCACCTGATCCTGCCGGAGTAGCTGATGGATGCCTGTCCGTGCGAGTGCCGTCAGCGTTCGAAGATGATGATGCGATGGGCACCCGGGAGCAGCTGCGGCGCGTCAAGCGCCGCCTCCCGCACGTGCATCAGTCCCGGGGCGCAGCTTGCGGCGTCGCGTTCGGCGATGCCATCCGGGCCACCGACCTGGACGACCACGGCGTCGAAGCGCGTGCGTCTGGCATCGGCGCAAGTCGTCCGCGACAACTGGAGGTCCACCACGCCCGTGCGTTTCGCGCGGAGCCCCGCCGGCATGCGGATCGCGTAGAAGACGAACGAGTGGCCGACCACGGCGACACGACCGCGGAGCTGGGATGTCGCATCGGCGATGCCCCAGCCGGAGCGGTCGGCGCGCGAGTCGTCGTTGAGCGCGAGCCGGTAGTTCTGCGAGAAGAGCGCGATGTCTTCGTGGGGTTCGGCGCGATTGAAGACGACTGGGCCGTCCGGGGCGCCCGGAAGTCCGAACGATGCCGCCCAGAGTTGCACCGCAGCGAAGGCAAGCAGCGCGGCAAGCGTCGGCCGCCAGAGCGGCAGCTCCACGACCGCCATCGCCGTCACCAGCGCGACCGCCGGAAGCGCCGGGAGCAGGAACCGCGTGTCCTTCAGCGCGATCGGTGTCGAGGTGAGGACGACGCCCAGCCACCAGGCGACTGGCAACCAGCTCCGCCGGCGCCGGACGGCGAGCGGCAACGCGGCCGCTGCGGCGAGCGCAAGGACGAGGGTCGTCTGATGCCAGGTGCCGTAGACGTAATACGCCAGCCCGAACAGGCTCATCGTTTCGACGTCGCCGCGGCTGTGTGCGTAGTCGCGCTGGATGTCGGCGTAGTCGCCGAGGAACCAACCCACGCGCGGGATGTACCACGGCAGCGCGATCGCCAGGAAGAGGACGATCGCCATCGCGGCGTTCATCGCGGTCTCGTGGCGCCGCGGTGCCGCGAGCGACACGACGAGCAGCGGCAGCGCGATGTCGGCGACGAACGCTTGCTTCGTCAGCCAGCCGAGTCCTGACACGAGGCCGAACGCCAGCGACCAGCGGCGGTCGGTGAAGCCACGCGTCGAGAGCAGGCACAGGACCGCCGCCGCGACGAAGGCGGCGAGCGGCACGTCGAGCATCGGCGCACGGGCGTGGACGTAGACAGCGGGGTAGACGGCGAGGAGTGCCGAAGCCAGGGCGCCGACGCGGGGTGATGCGAGCAGGCAGCCGATCGCGTAGGTGCTGCCGAGCAGCAGCGCGAGTGCGGCGAGATTCGTGACGGCGACCGCGCTGTCGAGGCGCCAGTTCGTGAGCACGAGGATGGCGCCGGTGAGCGCTTCCCAGAGCGGCGGATAGAACTGGCGCTCGCGCGTCAGATATGCGCGCGGCTCCTCCGTGAACTCGATCGCGCCCGAGACGTGCGCGACCTGGTCGGCCACGAGCGGCGCGCGGTCGACCGCGAGCCAGGCGACGGTGATCGCGGCGAGCGCCAGCCAGGCGACGGCCGGGACGGCCGCCCACGGCGAACGACACGCCGCGATGAGCGGCCGGTCAGGCAGCCAGCCGAGGCCCGCCTCGGCGGGCGCGGGCGCGCCCGAGGTGCGTGTCACGCGCTAGGGGACGTAGCCGTCGATGATCTTCTTCGCCGCGGTCAGCGCGAGGATGTCGTTCGAGCCGTCCTCGATCATCGAGGCGCGCGCGTCGCGGAAGAACATCTCGACGAGCATCTCCTTCGTCAGGCCGTAGCCGCCGTGGAGCTGGACGGCGTCGCTCGCGACCTCGAAGGCAGCCTGCGTGCAGTACACCTTCGACGTGATCGACATGTGCGTCGCCGGTGGGAAGGTGCCGGCGTTGTACTGCACGACGGCGCGCGAGATCTGCCGCGCGGTTTCCACCTTCACGAACATGTCGAACAGCTTCTTCTGCACGAGCTGGTGCTCGCAGATCGGGACGCCGCCCTGCACGCGGCCCTTCGTGTACATCAGCGCCTCTTCGAACGCCGCGCGCGCGAGTCCGGTGAAGGTCGAGCCCATGTAGGCGTTGGCGCCGGTGAGCACGGCCTCGATGGCCATCGTGTAGGCCTCCGGCGGGACGAGCATGAACGACTTGGGGATGCGCACGTCCTCGAAGAAGATCTCACCCTGGTTCAGCGCGCGCTGGCCGATCTTGTTGAGCGGCGGCCCCTTCGAGACGCCCGGCAGGTTGAGCGGCACGAGCGCGACGCCGCCACCCGCCATGCCGCGCGAGCGGTCGACGCCGAGGAACGCGAGCGCGTGCGTGGCGATGGTGCCGTTGGAGACCCAGGCGGACTTCTGGCCGTTCAGCACCCACTCGTCGCCGTCGAGCCGCGCCTGCAGGCCCCAGAAGATGTTCTCGTCGTCGTGGTATTTCGTGCCCGGCATCAGCGTGTCCGAGCCGTGGCCGGGTTCGGTGATCGCCCAGCAGCCGATGTAGCGGCCCTTGCGGTCCTCGAGGAACGGCTGCACGACCTCCTCGATGATCTGCGGGTCCTTGCGGCTGGCGGCGAAGGCGAAGGGGAACGAGCATACGGCGAGCGCGATGGCGAGGCCGGCGCTGCCCCAGCCCATCTCCTCGTTGACGATGTGCGACTCCAGGGGCCCGAGGCCGGCGCCGCCCATCGCCGTCGGGAAGTTGCGCAGGTGATAGCCCTCCTCGTAGGCGCGGCGGAAGACGTCCCACATCGGCGAGCCCTCGGCGATGGTCTCCTCGGGGGTCATCTTGTCGAGCGCGATGCTCGCCGGCCGCATGACGTCACGGGCGAACTCGTGCACCCGCGCCTTCAGCAGCTTCTGCTCGTCGGTGAGGTCTTTGTTGAGGTCGACGTACATCTGAGTCTCCTAGCGGCGGGGCGGCGGCACGGTACCAGACCGTAAGGATGATCGTCGCAGAAGATTTGCGGAAGTGCCGTTCGGCGTTCGCAAGAGCCAACGCTGGCCGGTGCCCGCCGTTGGGCCGCTACGTGTGCACCTCCACCCGCATGCCGGGATAGCCGAACAGCCAGAACCATTGCGCGTCATGGAGTAGCAGGCCGACGCAGCCGTGGCTCGTCGCGGTGCGGCCGAAGACCTCGATCGGGCGCCAGTAGTTCAGGTGCAGCGCATCGCCCTTGCGGTCGAAGTACTGCGTGAAGAAGACATTCTGGACATCGTACGACGCCTGTCCCGGCGCGTAACCCGCCTGTGACGCCGTCATGCGCTCGACGGCAAGCCGCCCGTCCGGCTCGACCTTGTGAGAGCCGAGCGGCGTCGGGAAGTCGGGCGAACCGGTCGACACGAGCGCGGTGTACACAGGCGTGTCGCCGACCATCGCTGTCGCCCGCTGGGTTGAGACGTTGACGTCGACCCACTTCTCCTTGCCCTGTGGGTCGAGCAATGGCGATGCCTCGCCAGGCTGGAGCATGAAGATGAATGCCGAGTAGACAAAGGTGCCATCGGTGAGACGGAACCACGTCGGCCCCCACGATGGGTACGACGAGAGCCAGCGCTGGCCGCCCACGACGACGTTTTCGCCCTGCACGGCCGTATCGATCTGCACGGGCGCCAGGTCGGGCAGCGTGCGGACGACGGGCGCCTGGGTGTTGGGAGCGCTGCGGGCGCGCAACTCGCCGCCGACGACGATCTGCGAGCCGGCGGTGAGCGCGGGCGTGGGGGTGAACGTCGGAAAGGGCGACTTCGTCGGCGCGGGCGGCGGCGTCGCGGTCGTCGCGGCAGTGGCAGCCGCAGACGTGAGCTCATCGGCGGTCGGTGCGTCGGCGGGCGAGGCGCAGGCGACGAGCGCGACGGCGGACGCGGCGGCCGCAAGGGCGGCAAGAGGCGCGGAAGCGCGGTGGGGGGCGGCTCGCATCGGCCGGGATGGTATCAGGTTCGGTACGCGGAATTCCCGCATGAGTGGCCTTGACATCGCGGCGGCGCCGAGGGAAAGGCGCGACGTATCATCTGGAAATCTATTGACATAATGCCGAGTATCGCGTTTCATAAGCATCGTCCCCGCCGTTATCGTCACGGTTCGATCCGCAAGAAGGCAGGTATCGGATGCGGCAACTCCCCGCGCGGACGCATCGTCGTCTGGAGCGCTATCGCTTGTTCTTCAAGGCATCGCTGGGCTTCGTCGGGCTCGGCGTCGTCATGGCGGTGTCCGGTGCGGTGGCCGCCGCTGCCGGGGAGGGCGGGCTGATGCTGTCGTCGGGCCTCCTGCTCGTGTCGCTGGGAGGGCTGAACGCCTACAAGGTCGTCGTATCGACCGCGCGGACCCTGCACGACGCGGACGCGAACTAGCCGGCGGGCCGCCGGGGTGCCCGGAGGGATCATGGGGGGATTGCTGAACCGCGATCCTGAGCGGCTGCAGCGGCTGCGTGCGGCCGTGCGGTACCTCCTGCAGCGCGATGGCCTGCGTCACGGCCACCAGAGCCGCCTCGCCGAGCACTTCCACGTCAGCAGGCAACGTGTGCACCAGGTGGTGAAGGAAGAGCGCGAGCGCGTGCGTCCTGTGCCGGCGCCGGACCAGCCGCGGCCGCTGGTGCTCTCCCCGGCCGGCTCCGTCCGGACCAGGGAGTTCGCCTGAATCAGGCTCACCCTGACGCGCCCTAAGGAAATTAGGGGTCTTCCCGTACGGTTTCTGCGGGGAAACCCTGATGCCCCCGTGCTCCCCTCTTCCCTGATACTCGCCAGCGTTCAGGAGGAGATGGACATGGGTGAGGCACGTAGCGGCGGTTGCCGGCACCACTGGGTGCTTTCCCACCCCGAGGACCAGGTCGTCCGCGGCCGCTGTAAGCACTGCGGCGCCCGCCGGGACTATCCCGCGAGCGTCGAGGGCGCGAGCCGGCAGGGCGTTTACGACGAGGCGGCGGCGCTCGGCCGGACGGTCTCGCTGTTGCCGGATGCCGGCCGGGACGGGCTGCCCGGGCTGACCGCGAGGTTCTAGGGGCGGGCGGCACCCTTAAGGGTTTACCCTTAGGGGTCGTCGCGTGCACCACGCAGACGAGGGATCGGACGGGCGGGCACGAAGCACGCCCGGCAAGTTGCAGGGAGGTACGCAGTGACGACGAACGGGATGGCGCCGCGGCAGCATGCGGCCCGGATCAAGGTGCTGATTGTCGATGACCACGCGGTGCTGCGGCAGGCGCTCCGCATGCTCCTCGAGGGGCAGCCGGAGGTCGAGGTGGTCGGCGACGCGGGCAACGGGCGCGAGGCGCTCGACGCCTGCGAGAAGTTCCACCCGGACGTGGTGCTGATGGACATGGTCATGCCCGGCCTGAATGGCCTCGAGGCGACGCGCCAGATCCGCCGCCGGGTGCCGAAGGCCAAGGTGCTCATCCTGACTGGCTACATGGAGGACGAGCAGATCCTCGCCGCGCTGCGGGCCGGCGCCAGTGGCTACGTCGTCAAGAAGTCCGACGTCCAGGAGCTGCTGCTGGGCATCCAGTCGGTCCATCGCGGCAACACGTACTTCAGCAGCGCGATCAGTGACGGCGATGCCGTGCAGGACTACCTGTGGCAGGCGAAGAAGCCGGAAGCAAAGTCCGGCTACGACCTGCTGACGAGCCGCGAGCGCGAGGTGCTGCAGCTCATCGCCGAGGGCTACTCGAACCAGCGCATCGCGAGTGAGCTGTTCATCAGCGTGAAGACGGTCGAGGCGCACAAGGCGCACATCATGTCGAAGCTGCACGCGCAGAACCGGACGGACCTGATCCGCTACGCGATCCGCAAGGGCATCGTCGGCCTCGACAGCGGCCCCGACCTGCGCGACAGCGAACAGGCGGTCGGCTGAGATGGCCCAGACGAACACATCACGCGGCAAGCGGCCGCAGCGCGACCTCGAGGCGCAGATCAACCGCATCACGCATGCGAAGCCGGAGCAGCTCCGCGACGGCTACCTGCAGCGGCTGCGGCGCCTGCTCCGGCTGCGGCGAGACCACTTCGACGAGCTGAACGAGCAGGGGCTGCGGCTGCTCGACCGGTCGATCTTCGCGGCGTACTGCGACTGCCTGGACATCGGCCAGGGCGAGGCGGCGCGGGCGGTGCTGAAGGACGTACGGCTGACGCTCACGCTGCCACGCCGGTAGCCCAGGCGCACACGCGGTGCGAGCCGGGGGGCGGGCCTGATGGCCCGCCCCTCCGTCGTCGGTCGAGGTCCACCCAGGGTGTGTCCGTCGGCGTCGGTGTGCTGTCGGTGGCCGCCGTCGGCGTGGCGGTCGCGGTCGTGGTGGCGGTCGCGGTAGCCGTCGGTGTAGTGGTGGCCGGCGGCCGCGGCGTCGCGGTCGGCGGCGGCGGCGTCGGCGCGGGCACGTCGCGGCACCTCCGCCCGATCTGGCGTACCAGCGCGGCCAGGTCGAGCCAGGTGACGGAGCCGTCACGGTTGATGTCGTAACGAGCGTCAATCAGCCGCTGGCGCAGCGCGTGTAGTTCGGCGAGTGCGTCGGCGAAGCCAACCCGTCCGTCGCCATTCAGGTCGGCGCAGCGTGGTGGCTGTTGGGCGTGGGCGATCGCCCCGCCGCTGACCGTTCCGGACGTCACGGCCAGCCAGGACGTGAACAGTGCGGCGGCCACGATGGCCGCCGCGACAGGCTTGCGAAACATGCTCGTTCCTCCCCCATCGCGCGTTGTCGCCTCGGCCTCTTCGAGGCGCCCTCACCACAACGCGCCGTCTGTCAGGATCATCGGCACGTGGCGGACGTTCTGTGTCTTGTGAGCGACCCGCGTAGCGGTCGGCCGGAAGGCCCCGCGTTCAAATGCCGGAGGGGCCGCCCTGCATGCCCTGCGCGAGGAGGACGCCGTTGTGGATGAGAAAACTGCGGACAACGTTCCCCCACTTGCCCTTTTTGAAGCGTGACCCCTCGACCTGCGCCTGGAACTCGTTGATCAGGGCGGCGTAACGTTCGCGGCCCTTGACGCGGATGCGCCGCTCGCCGTCCTTGACCATCGTCGTCTCGCGGATGATCTGGTCGGGGTCGCGGCCGGCGAAGCGGCAGAAGGCCTCCAGCGCAGGCAGGCGCTCCGGGTCGTCTGCGAGGGGGTCGCCGCCCCAGTGCTGGCGGAGGCCGTCGAGCCAGGTACGGACGGCCTCGTATTCGAGCAAGGGGCGGAGTTCGAGGGCTTCTGCGTTGTCTTCGGTCATCTGTCTCCGTACTGACGACGACGCGGGCTGAACGCCCGCGCCGCATCAAGCGCCGTGCCATTCGTGTGTTCGTTGGCGGGCTACATCGGTAGGCCGTACTTCTCGGCGATCTTCTTGATCTCCTCGATGCGCTTGGGGTCGTTCGGCTTGGCCGGCTCCTGGATCATCTTCGCCTGCTTCAGCTCCTCGACGACGGCAGGGTCGCGCGGGAAGGGGTTGCCGTAGGTATTGAGGAAGTACTGCTCCTCGAACGGTGGCCGCGGTCGCTGGCCGCCGGCGTTGTAGGACTCAGCCGGGTAGCCGACGAGGATCGTCGAGGTGGAGATCCAGTCGTCCGGGTGTTTGAAGACCTCCTTCAGTACGGGCCCATTGAGCGTCACCAGCCCGACGCCGAGGCCCTCGTCCACGCCGGTCAGCAGCGCCTGGCAGACGGCGACACCGACGTCGAAGGCGGCGGCGCGGTGGTAGACGTTCTCGAACTGTGTCATCGGCTTGAGGATCTGGGGGTAGACGAACTCGTCGACGAACTTGTGGCTCCAGCCGTGCGTCGGGGCGAGCGCGCCGACATCGACCAGCTCCTTGAGGCGCGAGCCCTGGATGCGGTTGACGACGCCGGCATCGAGGAACCAGTGGATGTGCACCGGCGCCATCTCGGTGTTCAGGCCGGCGACGGGCGTCTTCAGGCGGTTGAGCTGGTCCTCCGTGAGGTCATCGCGAAAGCCGACGATCGCCTTCGCCCAGTGCGCGTTGACAGCGCAGGAGGCCAGGCGCGCCGCCTCGAGCATCTTCTGGATCTTCTCGCGCGGCACCGGCCGGTCGGGGTCGAAGAACCGGATCGAGCGGCGGTTGCCGATGACTTCCTTGAACTCCATAGGGCCTCCGGGTTGGTGGAACAGTGCCGATAGTGTGTGTTCGCGCCCGACTAGGCTCAAGAGTCGAGCGCCCCGGCGGTTGCACCTCGCCGGGGCGTCGCCGATCTTGTCCCGACTGGAGGCAGAGCGATGGACTTCGAGCAGATCCTCTACGAGAAGGTGGACGGCGTCGCGACGATCACCCTCAACCGCCCCGAGCGGATGAACGCGTTTACGGACGTGATGATCCGCGAGTGGGCGGCGGCCCTCGAGGACGCGCGCGTCGACCGCGAGGTGCGGGCGGTCGTCGTTACCGGCGCAGGGCGTGGCTTCTGCGCGGGGGCCGACCTGCGCGGCGGCTCCGGCGTCGGTGAGAACGCGCGCTCGGAACAGCCCGCCTCGGCGGCCGACCGCCGCAACTGGCTGCGCGACGGCGTGCACATGGTGCCGCGGGCGGTGCAGCTGCTCGACAAGCCCTACATCGCTGCCGTGAACGGCGCCGCGGTCGGCGCGGGGATGGACATGGCGACGATGGCGGACCTGCGCTTCGCGTCGGACCAGGCGAAGTTCGCGATGTCGTACGTGAAGGTCGGCCTCGTGCCCGGCGACGGCGGCTGCTACACGCTGCCGCGCATCGTCGGGCTCTCGAAAGCGCTGGAGCTGATCTGGACAGGCGACTTCATCGACGCGCACGAGGCGCTGCGTATCGGCTACGTCTCGCGCGTGTATCCCGCCGAGGACCTGCTGTCGGAAGCGCAGGCGTTCGCGCGCCGGCTGGCGCAGGGGCCCGCCGTGGCGATGCAGCTCGCGAAGCGGCTCGTCTACCGCGGGCTCACGGCGGACTGGCACGAGGCGTTCGAGCAGGCGAATACCGCGATGGCGATCGCGCAGTCCACCGAGGACGCCCGCGAGGGTCCGCGCGCGTTCGTCGAGAACCGCCCGCCGCGCTTCACAGGGCGTTAGTGACGGATCGTGTGTGAGCCGGCGTCGTACCGTGTCCGGCGGTGGACGAATGGTACGGGGCTCTCGATGACGATCTGGTCGCGCCGCGCGTCGACCGCGAGCAGGCCGGCAGGGGTCGGGGCGGCGCCTCGCGCCCACTCGAGGTAGCCGAGTTCGGGCGCGACGGATGCGACGGCGAATCCGGGCTCCGCGGGCTCGATGCCCAGCACCCGCTGCACGAGGTCGCGCGTCGGCGTCGAGGACCAGCCGTGGCTGACCGTGCCGCCGGCCCAGCACTCCGTGAACGAGGTTGCGCAGCGCCTCATCGCCCAGCGGTCCCAGTCGAGCAGCTGCTGCGGGATGAGGTCGGCGCGTCCGGCCGCCGCCAGCGCGTCGTGCACGACGTAACGGAAGAACGGCTGGGCGCGCAGGACCTGGCGGTCGATGTCCCACCAGGGCGGGGGCAACGCGCCGCGGCGGATGTAGCCGCCGATCGGGATCTCGCTGTTCGGCTCCGCCGGTCCGTCCGGCCTGTCGAAGATCGCGTGCACGAGCCGGTCTTCATCCGTCATGACGTCGACGAGGCGGGGCAGACGGTCGTCGGGAACGAGGCCGCCAACGATCGCCGCCGCCTGTGTGTGCTGCGACGCGCTGCGCGTGCGGTCCGAGTCGACGTACCAGCCGCGGGCGTCGTCCCACAGGCGCTCGAAGCCGTGCCTGAGTGCCGCGTGCCGACCACGCGCCCAGCGCGCGCGGCCGTCGTCGCCGAGCCACGCCGTCATCTCGGCGAACTCGAGTAGCGAGCGCGCGAGCAGGCCGTTGAGCGCGCCCGACAGGCCCCGCGTGTAGACGGCCGACCAGTCGATCAGCACCCAGCCGAAGACGTCGCGCGCGCAGCCCTCGTCGTCAAGGAACGGCTCGAACCAGCGCAGCACACCCTCGGCGACGGAGAGTAGACGCGCGATCTCGCCACGGTCGCCTGCGTAGCGGTAGAGGTTGTGCACGGCGTGCACCCAGTGCAGCGGCCAGTCGGGGATGATCGTGACGTCGCTGTGCTCGATGTCGCCGGCGACGGCCATCGGCAGCATGCCGTCGGGCCGCGGCGAGGCCGTCAACTGCGGGTGCCAGCGCGCGAGGCGCCAGTCCTCGTTCGTCGTCAGGTCGACCATCTGATGGACGACGCTATCGCCCGTCCAGGCGCGCTGCTCGCGCGTCGGGCAGTCGACGTAGCTGTCGAGCGAGCAGATCGTCACGGTGCGGCGGCCGGCGGCGTACATCGCGTTCAGGCGCGGGTCGCTGCATTCGAAGAACGCGTTGCCGGCGACTGGATACAGGCGCTCCCGGATACGCACGGAGTGCACGGTTGCGCCCGGCGGCGCCTCGATGCGTAGGCCGCGCCCGCCGTACAGGTCAAGGGACTCGGCGACGCGGCGCGTGCCGTCGCCGACGAAGGCGACGGACGTCACGTTGTCCGGGTTGTCCGTGGCGCCGCTGGCGACGAGCTCCGAGACATGCACCGTGAGCCGCTCGCCGGCCGGCACCTCGGCGTCGACCACGACGGTGCCGACGACGACGCGCTCGCCATCCGGCTCGACGAAGTCGCCGGTGAGGTAGGCGATCGGGCGCTCAGCGAAGGGCCCGCCCGGGTACGATGGCGGATGTTCCGAGTTCGTGTCCGCCCACGTCTTCGCCCGCCGCGTCGCGACCGGTCCCCAGCCGTCCGCCGCTGTGTCCGCCGCGTGCCACTCCGCCGGCAAGCCGCGCAGGTCGACGACCTCGATGCCGCGCCCGCCGATGCCGCCGCCGGCCGTCGCGCCCCAGCCTTCGAGGCGACGTCCGTGCCAGTCGTCGTCGCTCACGAGCCAGTCGTCGCCGAGGCGCGCCTCGAAGACGAAGGCGCCATGACGGAGGTCCGTGCCGGGCGGCGGCGGTAGCCACCACGCCGTCGGGCCGTCGTAGTGCCAGGCGATCGTGGCGATGACGTTGTCGCCGGCGTGGAGGTGCGGGGCGAGGTCGGCCGTGTCGTACGGCTGACGGCGTGGGTTCGCGCGCACGGGCCCGCGCGCTACCTCCGTGCCGTTGACGTACAGCACGTAACGCGAGAGCGCGGACATGCGCGCCGGCACACGGGCGGGCACGGCATCGAGCCGGAACGTGCGCCGCAGGGCGACGGCGTGCCGGCCTTCGTTGATGCCGCGCGCCCAGATCCAGCGCGCGCGCCACTCGCCCGGCGGGAACGGGTCGCGCGTCATGGGCAGCGGCCTTCGAACGGCGAGAGGTCGACCAGCTCGCGGTTGAGGTCGTCGATGCGCGACGCGCCCAGCAGCGCCATCGTGCGGACGATGTCCGCGTGGAACCAGCCGAGGACGCGGTCGACGCCGCGCTCGCCGGCAGCGGCGAGCCCGTAGAGATAGGCGCGGCCGGCCATGCACGCCGTCGCGCCGGCACAGACCGCCTTCACGATGTCGCTGCCGCGCCGCACGCCGCCATCGCAGGTGATCTCGATGCGCCCGCCGACCGCATCAGCGACCGGCGCGACCAGCGGGAAGGTCGCCGGCGCGCCGTCGAGCTGGCGGCCGCCGTGGTTCGAAAGCGCGATCGCCTCGACGCCGTTGTCAGCGGCGATGCGCGCGTCCGCAACCGTCTGGATGCCCTTGATGACGATCGGGCCGCTCCAGATCGAGCGCAGCCAGTCGACGTCCATCCACGAGAGCGCCGGGTCGAACTGCGTGCTGACGTATTCGGAGAGCGAGACCGGCGATGTGCCATCGCCGACGCTGCGGCCGACGACGTTGGCGAAGCGGATCGGCTCGCTCCGCAGGAAGGCGAGTGTCCAGCCGGGGTGCAGTGCGCCGTCGATGAAGGTGCCGATGCCGATCGCCGGTGGCATCGAAAAGCCGCGCCGCACGTCGCGCTCGCGCCGGCCGAGGACGACGGTATCGACCGTGAGCACGAGCGCCTCGTAGCGGGCGGCGGCGGCGCGCTCGACCATCTCGCGCACGAGGCCGCGGTCACGCCAGGCGTAGACCTGGAACCAGAGGCGGCCGTCGCTGACGGCGCGCACCTCTTCGATCGAGCGGGTGCTCAGCGTCGAGAGGGTGTACGGCAGCCCCGCGCGGGCGGCCGCGCGCGCGACGGCGAGCTCGCCGGCCGGGTCGGCCATGCGCGTGAAGCCCGTCGGCGCAAGCACGAGCGGATACGCGAGCGGCTTGCCGAGCAGCGTCGAGCTGATGTCGGGGGCGCTGACGCCGCGCAGCACGCGCGGGCGGAAGCTGACGGCGGCGAATGCGGCCTCGTTCGCGCGCAGCGTGCGCTCGTCCTCCGCGGCGCCGTCGATGTAGTCGAACGCGCCGCGCGGGAGCCGGCGGCTGGCGATGCGGCGAAGGTCCGCGACGCATGCGGCGTGCGCGAGCCGGCGCTCGACGAGGTCGGTCTCGAACCGTCCGAAGCGGACGACGGAGCGCAGCGTTGCGAGCGGGTTCATTGTGCGCAGGACCCCCAGCATGCCAGCGACTGTGCGACATCGTGTATCGCCTCGAGCGATCCCGGCACGAGCCGCGGGGCTGGCGCTTGAGGTTACCGAGCGCCGTCGCTTTGGGGGCGATCCGCGCGAGGCCGGCTGGGTCGGCCGCAGCCGGCGGCCAACATTGGAGGTCCGGGGCCGGCCCGGGCTCCCGGTACCAGCTTCAGTCCACGACATCCCCGCAGCCGCGCCGTGGTCATGATTAACGGGGCGGGGAGTGATGGGTGTTGACAGAATGCGCCGGGAGGCGCAGACTAGACGTTACCGTACGTCCCACCTTCGCCCTGCGATTCCCTTCGCACCGGTACGCGTCGGACATACCGCGCACGCGCACAGGCGCACCCCTCGAAGGATCTGCCATGCGGCTCATTGCCAGCACACGGGGGGCGTTCGTCGCAGTCGCGCTCGCGTGCGCGCTCCTCGGCGCGCGGTTCCCCGCGCTCGGCCCGGCGGCACAGGCCGTTGGCGGCCTGCAGAACGCCGGCTTCGAGGCGGGCATACTCAACGGCCCGCCCCAGTCGTGGCTCGTCACGCAGCCCGTGCCCGACGCCGCCGTCGTCGTCGGGGCCGAGGGCCCGAGCACCTTCGGCACCTACGCCGACATGGGCGGCATCACGGTCTCGCCGTACCGCGGCAACCTCATGCTCCGGCTCGGGACGCCGAAGCGCAGCGCTGAGTCGCAGGCGCGCGGGACGAACATCGTCTCGCAGACGTTCACCGCGAGCGATGCGACGCTGCGCTTCTCCTTCCGGCTGTTCTCGTGGGAGACGCGCGCCCGCGACATCTTCGAGTTCGACCTGAAGCAGGGCGCGGCGAGCGTCGGCACGCTGGCGGCGCCGCTGGTGATCGGTATGCCCGGCGGCGCGCCGCGCTCGTGCAGCGCGCTGCCGTGCCGGATCACGATGGACGTCGGCTCGCGCGGGGAGTTCCTGGATAGCGGCTGGCGGGTCATCACCATCAACCAGGTGCCGACGGGCGTGCCGCTGACGCTGCGCTACGCGGTCGGTGGCACGAACGACAACGCGCACGCCACCTGGGCGTACTTCGACGACGCGAGCCGCCTCCCGGTAGCGAGCTTCAGCTTCTCGCCTGCCGCGCCGAAGGAAGGCGCGTTCATCCAGTTCACCGACCGTTCGTACGACCCGGACAGCACGGACGCGATCGTCGGCTGGCACTGGGACATCGCCGGTGAACAGATCGACGAGCGCAACCCCTTCACGATCCTGCCTGACGAAGGCACCTATCCCGTCTCGCTGACTGTGACCAGCTCCGACGGCAGCTTGACGACCGTGCGTTCAGGCGAGTCCGCGGCGGACGGCACACCGATCCCGCCGCTCGTCATCACGAACAATGCACCCGTCGCGCAGGCGTTGAACGCGGAGGTGCTTCCCGGCCACGAGGCGCCGCTTGTCGCGCGCTTCGCCGACACGGGCTGGCTCGATACGCACACCGCGATCTGGGCGGTCGCCGGCGCTACGCCGACGCCTGCGCTCGTCGAAGACAACCTCGCCGTGCTGTCGACCGGCCTGATCTCGGGCGCAGCCACGCCGGCTGCCGATGTGCCGGGCTCGCTCACCGTGCGCGACGCCGATGGCGGCGTGGCGACGAGCGGCTTCAACATCACTGTTGTCGCCGACGATCCCGAACGCTATGAGCCAAACGGCGCGCTCGACTCCGCTCCGCCGCTGCGGGCGGGCGGCTCGTACCTCTCCTACATCCAGGCCGCAGGTGACGTGGACCTGTTCGAAGTCCGGATGCCCGACGGCTCACCCTTGCCCGCGGGCGCCGAGGTCCTGGCGACGCTCGGCGAACTGCCCGCCGACTTCGATGTTGTGTTGCTCGCCCGGACGCCAGCCGGGCCGCCGCCGACCCGCTTCGCCCAGAGCTCCGTCGGCACCGTCGCCTTCGATGACACGCGCTTCGCCCAGAGCCGCTTCGCCCAGAGCCGGTTCGCGCAGTCGCGCTTCGCCCAGAGCCGCTTTGCGCAGTCGCGCTTCGCACAGAGCGGCTTCTCGCTCACGCAGGTCCCGCTGTCGGCGATGGGATACACGGGCATCAGCGACGGCGAGATCAGCGGCCGCGACATCGCGCTCGACGAGCTCGGGCTCGGCGGATTGCCGTCCGACGTGCGTGTCGTCTCCTTCTCGGCGAACCTCGGCCTCGAGGACGAGCACGCGCTCGGCCGCATCGACGCGCCGGGCACACAGCTCTTCATCGCCGTCGTTGGCGCGAACGGTGCGCGGAGCCTGACGCCGTACCGGCTCCAGGTGGAGGCATCGGCGCCGGTCGACCTGACGGCCGCGCTCGGCCCGGAGGTGTGCACGGGTACGCCGCTCGTGCCGTCCGGCGCGTCGACGAGCGCGACGCAGGTAGTCTTCGCCAACAGCGCGGCGCCGCGGACGCTGATCGTGACGCAGCGCGAGCGCATGCGTGCGCTCTACGCGCTCGACGACACCGCCTGGAACGCCGTGCTCGCCGACCTCACGACGCTCGCGCAACACGCCTTCGTCGATGGTGCCGTGCTTTCGCTGCCCAGCGACATCTACGACGACTGGGACAGCAGCCCGTGCAGCATCGATACCGTGAACGGGCTCAGCGCGGCGATTCGGGAAGCGCTGCGACCCTACCTGAGCGGCGTCGAGTACGTCGTCTTCGTGGGCGACGACGACATCGTGCCGTACCGTCGCGTGCCCGACGAGACCGTCGTGAGCAACGAGCGTGACTATGTGATCGACGCGCTCTTGCGGCCGGGCAGCCCCCTGCTCGCGAGCATCCTGCAGGGCTTCAACCTGTCGGATGACTACTACGTCGACGATGCACCGAGCGCCTGGCAGGGCCGTGAACTCTACATCCCGGACCGCGCGATCTCCCGCCTCGTGGAGACGCCCGGCGAGATCCACGGACAGATCGCGGCGTTCCTGCAGTCCGGTGGCGTCCTCAATCCGCAGAGCGGCTTCGTTTCGGGATACGACTTCTTCGCCGATGGCTCCCAGCAGACGGCCGTTGCGCTCGGCACGAAGCTTCCGACATCGACGTTGATCAGCGACACGTGGACGGCGGACGACCTGCGCTGCCGCTTCCTCGGACTGCCGTTGCCGAACATGGCGGGCTGCGCCCCGAACGATCTCAGCGCCGTCAATGCGCACTTCACCCACTACGCCGGCCTGTCGGCGAACGGCTTCCGCACCGGCAACTTCGCGGACGTGCTGACGAGCGAGGACGTCGCGACGGCCGGTGGCGGAACAGCGCTGCTCCGCCGCATCGCCTTCTCGATGGGCTGCCATGCGGGCCTCAACGTGCCGGACCGTGGTGCGCTCGAAGCGGATCCCGGCATCGGCGTCGATAGCGCGCTCGACTTCCCGCAGGCGATGGCACGTCAGCGCGCCGTGTATATCGCCAGTACGGGCTTCGGCCTCGGCGATGACGAGGGTATCGGCGGCACCGAGCGGCTCATGCTCCTGTATGCCCAGCAGCTCGTATCCGGCCAGGTCGATGCGGGCGCGGCGCTCGTCGCAGCGAAGCAGGCATACCTGCAGTCGCTCGCGCCGATGACGGTGTACGACGAGAAGTCGTCGATCCAGACCGTGTTCTACGGCCTGCCGATGTACCGGGCCGTCACGGCGGCAAGCCCGCCGCCGGTCGCGGCCGTCGCGGCGCACGCCGAGGCGCCGGCCGGCGCGCTCGCGCCCGTACCGTCGACAAGCGTCCACGTCATCGATGGCGCTACCGCCACCACGACCGCGGCGCTCAGCCAGGTCGACTCGGCAAGCGGCTCTTCCATCACAGCCGACGGCGACAGCCAGAGCACGGCCGGCCGGCCGCGCGAGCCCCGCATGGCGCTCCATCTGCCCGATACGGCGACGCCACTGGTGCATGGCGTGCTGCTGCGTGCCGGCCAGTACGTCGATTCACCCGACGGCTGGGACCCGGTCATCGCGCGGCCGACGACGGACTGGGAGGTCGGCGTGGCGGAGCCGCAGACGTGCCGCGAGGCGTTCTGGCCGAGCCTCCTCGCGTCGTTGAACTCGCTCGACACGACGGGCGGGACGCGGCAGACGCTCGTCGTTATCCCTGGGCAGTTCCGCTGCACTTCGGGGAACGGCCAGCCCGTGCGCGGGGTGCAACGTACCTACAGCGATCTCACGCTCGAGCTCTTGCGGTGCCCCGATGCCGACACGGCTTCGCCGTTGGTCTCGAAGACCGATCTTGAGGCGATCGGCGGCGGCTCCGTGCGCGTGACGGTGACGGCATCCGACCCATCGGGGGTCGCGCGCGTCGTGGTGCTCCGGTTCAACGCCGGCAGTCTGACGAGCACCGAGCTTGCAGTCGACCCGCCAGCATCGGGCACCTTCGAGGTCACCGTCCCCAACACGCAGCCCGGTGATGACTTCATCGTCCAGGTCCAGGACGGCGCCTGCAACCTGACGACGATTACGGCGAAGGGCCCGCACCTCACGACGATCGACGTCGATGCCGGCGGCGACCAGCAGCGCGCTCCCGCGGGCACGCCGAACACGTTCACTGCGCGCGTCGCGAACTTCGCCTCCCTCGGCGCCGGCGTGACGTTCGACTGGGACTTCGGCGACGGCACATTCGCGAGCGGCCCGCTCGTCCCCGATGCTATCGACGGCAACGGCACCGCCTCGTTCGCGGTACAGCATCAGTACGCTGACAGCACCCCCTCACCCGCGCACGCTGAACTGCGCGTGACGGCGGCGGGCGGCATCGGCATTGATGCGCTCGAGGTCATCGGTACCGGGAACGACCGTGACGGCGATGGCATCCTCGATCCTGACGACAACTGCAGCGCGGTCTTCAACCCGGCCCAGGCCAACATGAACGGCGAGGTGATCCCGTTGCCGAAGCCGTTCCCGTCGTTCGACGACCACACAAACCCGGCGGCGGACGATGAGGGCGACGCCTGCGACAGCGATATCGACGGCGACGGGCTCACCAACGACCAGGAACTGGCTGCCGGCACCTCGCCGTTCATCTTCGACAGCGACGGCGACCGGACGAACGATGGCACCGAAGTCCGTTGCGGCTCGAATCCTATCCTCGCGGTGAGTAACCTCGCCGGGCCGGACACGGACGGCGACGGCCTGCCGGATGCCTGCGAAGCGCTCTACGGCTCGAACCCCGCGCTCCCCGACACCGACGGCGACGGGGTCCGCGATGGCGTCGAGGTGCGCTACTGGCTGTCGAACCCGCTCAGTCGCGATACGGATGGCGATGGCTGCAACGATGCGGCGGAGATTGCGTCAGTGACCGCCGATCGCGCGGTCACCGCGGCCGACCTTGGGCTGATCGCCGGGCGGTTCGGGGCGCTGCCGCCGGAGTATCGCGCGCTCGACAGCAACGGCGACGGCCTGATTACCGCCGCCGACCTCGGGTTCACGGCAGCGCAATTCGGTCCCTGCGTGCCGTGACGGGCCGCCTGGCATAGCCGACCGGCTCTCGGCGGTCGCTGAGACGCCGGGAACGAAATCCCGTACCATGTGAGCGTCCCTCACCCCCGCCCCGCAGCGCCCCTTTCGCACATGAACCTGATGCCGACGGCCGCAGCCCCAACCGCGAGCGCCCTGCAGGCGTATCTGCCGCGACCGCTGATCGCGCGCTGCGCGTTGGCCGGCGCCGGCGCGAGCGCCGTCTGGTCAGAATGGCTCGCAGGCTCCCTCATGCACTGCGATATCTCCGGCTTCACGGCGATGTCAGAGCGGCTCGCGCGGCGGGGCAACGAGGGCGGCGAGCTGATGGCCGGCATCCTCAATCGCTTCTTCGAACGCATGCTCGGCATCGCCGGCGAATGGGGCGGCCTGCAAATGAAGTTCGGCGGCGATGCGATGCTGCTGTACTTCGGCGGCGATGCGCACACGCAGCATGCGGTCGCCGCGGCCCTCCGCATGCAGCGGGCGATGGCCGCGTTCGCGACCGTTGAGGCCGGTGGCGAACGTCACGCGCTGCGCATGCGCATCGGTGTGCACTCGGGCCGCTTCTTCACGGCGTCCGTCGGCGATCCGTCCGGCCAGCTGCATTACGTGATCAGCGGCCGCGACGTGAATTGGGCTGCCGCGGTGGAGGCACGCGCGCCGGCCGGCGGCGTGGCCGTGACGGATGAGGTGCGGCAGTCGCTCGGCGGTGCGCGATGCGTACCGCTCGGTGAGGGCTGCTGGCGCGTCGTGCGTGCGCCGGACGCCGAGCCACCGGATCCGCTGCCGGTGGTTGTCGCCAGCCCGCGCCTCGCGGCGTACCTCATGCCGCCATTCGCGAGGGCCATCGCCGCCGGCGCTGCGCATCATGCGCCGGCCGAGCACCGGCTCATCACCGCCGTCTTCATCAACGTGCTCGGTGTGAGCGAGTTGATCGAACACGACGCAGATACGGCGCTCGAGGAGTTGGACGGTTACGTCCGCCGGGTCATCGCTGAGGCGGACGTGCACGGCGGCTATCTCGCGGCGAGCGACGCTTCAGACGATGGCGACAAGCTCATCGTGCTCTTCGGCGCCCCCGTCGCGGCGGAGCAAGCGGAACTTAACGCGCTTCGCTTCGCACTCGCCGTGAACGGCGCGATGGTTCAGGCGGCATCGTCGTTGCGCCATCGCATCGGCATCGCGACGGGATACGCCTTCGCGGGCGAAATCGGCTCTCCGAGCCGCCGCGAGTACACCGTCATCGGCGATACCGTGAATCTCTCCGCTCGGCTCATGGCCGCTGCACCGGTGGGCGCGGTGTACCTCGACGCAGCGACGGCTCCCCGCGCGATCGAACGCTTCCGGCTGCGTGCCCTTCCCGCGTTGTCGGTCAAGGGTAAGCAGGATGCTGTGCGGGCGTTCGCGCTCGAAGGAGAGCGCGACGAAGTCCCGCCGGTCGCCGCGGCCGAAGGCGTGTTCGTCGGCCGGGAGACGGAGCTGTCGGCGCTTCGCGGCCTCTGCGCGACCGCCGCAGCGCGTGGTCGCTGGGCGTTTGTCAGTGGCGCAGCGGGCATCGGGAAGTCCCGTTTGCTCGCTGAGGTCGCCGTCGCACAACGCAGCGCCGGCTGGATGACCGTCAGGGGCGCGGCCGTCGCCCATCGCTCGCGCACTGTGTTCGCGCTCTGGCCCGAGCCGCTGCGCGCGCTGTTTGGCATTGAACACGCGATGGACCCGCAGGCAGCCTGGGAGCGGCTGCGAGAGGAACTGGCGCGCCTCGTGCTGGATCGCGCCGTGTTCGCGCCGCTCGTCGCCGACGTGCTATCGCTGCCGTCCGAGCCGGAACCGATGCTGGCGTTCCTCGAGGCGCGTCAGCGGCGCGAGCTCCTCGTCGCCACGCTGCGCGCCGTGCTGCAGCGCAAGGCAGCCGAGCGGAGGCTGTTACTCGTCCTCGAAGACGTCCACCTCGCCGATACGGCGTCGCTCGAGCTGCTCGGAGAGATCATCCGCCATGCACCACGCGGGCTCGTCGTGCTCGTGAGCGCGCGCGATCGCCTTCCAGCGGCGATCGATACCGCCTCGCCCATCTGACCATCGAGCTTGCGCCGCTGACGAATGACGACGCGGCCTCGTTGCTGTCTGCCGGAGGCGTGCCACACGAAGCGATCGAGGCCATCGCCCAGCGCGGCCAGGGAAATCCGCTGTTCCTGCAGGAACTGGCCCTCGCGCGCGATACCGGCTCCGGTCTCCCGCGCACCGTGAATGAAGTGATCGTCGCGCGCGCGGATCAACTTGAGCCGGAGCTCAGGCGCGTATTGCGGCATGCGGCCATCGCGGGCGTCTCGTTCGCGGCGGACCACGTCGCGATTCTGCTTGGCCTGCAGAGCGGCGACGCGCTGCGGGCGCAGTTCGCGGCGCTCGGACGGCGGCAGTTCATCCAGGCGTCGACAGCCGAGGGCGCGACTCACGCATTCGCGCACGGGCTGGCACAGGAGGTGCTCTATGAGGCGATCCCGTTCGCTGAGCGGCGTTCGCTGCACGGGCGGCTCGGTCTTGCCCTCGAGCGGGAGGGTGATGGCCGGACGCTGAAGGAGGCGCCCGGGCTCCTCCTCTACCACTTCGAGCGTGCCGCCGATTGGCCGCGTACAGTGCGCTACGCCGCGATCGCCGGCGACCGCGCGGCCGCCGTCTTCGCGAACCAGGACGCCATCGACTACTACGGCCGCGCGCTGCAGTCGCTCGACGCCGCGAATGCAGGCGCCGGCGACCGCAGCGCGCTCCTGGAGCGCATCGCCGACTGTCTCGCCGTGGAGGGCCGCCATGCCGCAGCCTCTCAGGCGTTGCTGGACGCGCTCGAGTGCTGGCGGACGCGTGGGCGCGCGCGCCGTACACTGGTGCCGCGTTCCCACCACGATTCGGCGCGGGATGCGGTGCTGTGTCGCAAGCTCGCCACGACATTCGAACGCCAATCTGAGTACGACGAATCGCTCGCCTGGCTCGACCGGGCGCTCGCACTGCTGCCACGCCGGGGAGGCCGCATCGCGGCCGAGGTGTACGCGGCGAAGAGCATGACGCTGTTCCGCAAGGGCCAGTATCGTGACGCGATCGAATGGGGCCGCCGCGCGGTCGCCATCGCGCAGCGGGCCCGCGACCGGCGGGCGATCGCCTACGCGCACAACATGGTGGCGAACGCACACCTCGAACGCGGCTCGATCGCCCGCGCCATGCGCCACCTGCGGCTCGCCATCGCGATCTATGAGGAGGTCGGCGATGTCTACGGTATCGCCGCCGCCAACAACAATCTCGGGAACTGCTACCAGGCGCGCGGCGCAAACGACGACGCGCTTCGGCACTACATGGTCGCCCTCGACGCCAACACACGCGTCGGCAACGACGCCGCGATCACCCACAGCAATATCGGCGAGGTGCTCGTCGCGCTGGGCCGGATTGACGAGGCACGCGAGCACCTGACCCACGTGCTGCGTTCGTACGAACGGGACCCCGGGCTCGCTGCGCTTGCCGGTTTCACGCACGTCAACCTCGCGCGCTGCGCGATGCGTCGCGATGAGCTGGCCCCCGCCGCGGCGCACCTGGACGAGGCGATGCGTCTGCTGGAGAGTGTCGGCGCGTCGGCCCTGCGCGACGAAGCGCGGATCGAGCACGGCCATCTGCGGCTGCTGCTCGGGGATCCGCAGGCCGCGCTTGCCGCTGGGGAAGCTGCGCTCAACGGCGCGGCGTCGGACGAGGCGGGCTTGCTCCGGAGTCCGGCGGAGCGGCTCATCGGCTTGGCGCTCGCGGCGCTCGGCAGGCGCGAGGAAGCGCGTGAGCACGTCCTCGCAAGCATTGCCCGCGCGCGGGAGGCCGATGCCCCGCACGAGGAGGCGCGCGGCATCCTCGCGCTCGCGCGGTTCGAGCGCCAGGCGGCGGACGGCCGGGTGCCGCGACGCCAGCTCCGTCATGCCATTGCCATGCTGACGCCGCTCGGCGCGTCGCCTGAGCTGGACGAAGCGAGGGCGTTGCTCTCGGGCGAGTGAGCAGCGAACGTGGCCACCCGCAAGGACTGACACCAAACGCGCGTGTGCCGTAGAAGGGGATGGCGACCACGCCGGCGGGTTGCTCGGGCGCCGCTTCGCCGGCCATCGCAAGCGTCACCGGCGCGACTACCGTGCCGTCCTCCGGATGCAGGGCAAGGTGGTGGGCCCCCTGGGATTCGAACCCAGGACCGACGGATTAAAAGTCCGCTGCTCTGCCAGCTGAGCTAGGGGCCCGATTGTGAATCTCACTTCGCTCCGGATCGCGCTCGGTTGTTCGGCAATCCGTGGCTTTCGTTTCGGTCCGCCGGCGACTGATTGCGGCGCTATGTCCGGGCCATTCGAGCCTGATTGAGAGCCACGGACTGCTCTCGACCGTGTGCCCACAGTATGCCGAATCCGTGGGATCTACAAGAGCGACGGATTCGTCTCGACCTGCACAGTGGTCGTGGACCATCTTTGCCGTCGCGGAGGGGCGACCCCGGCGTTGCGGCCCAACCGGGCCATCGTCCGAGCTGCGGGCAACGGTCTGCCGCGAGGATCGGCATCCCGGCGGTGATGTCGCGCGCTCACTCAACCAACTTTGCGCAGGCCCAGCGGAACAACTCGGACGCCGTCGGATACGGGTGAATGGTCGAGGCGACATCGCGCACTGTCAGCTTGTGCTGGATCGCCAGAGCAGCCTCGCCGACTATTGTGCTGGCCCGAGCACATATGAAGTGAGCCCCGACGATTCGTCCGGTCGACGCCTCGGCGAGAACCTTGGCGAAGCCGTCCAGTTGCGAGGTTGTACGGAACCAGTCGAGTTCCGCGGCCCTCAGCTCAGCAATGCGGATATCAACACTCAGGTTCCTCGCCTGCTCCTCCGTGACGCCCGCGTGACCGATCTCCGGATCCGTGAATATTGCCCACGGCACCAGCGAGTCTGGCAGCGGCGCGCACGTGCCCTCAACGATGTGGCGTGCAATGTGGTGCGCCTGATATCCAGCATAGTGCGTGAACTGAAACTTCCCGGTCACATCACCGGCTGCCCATAATCCCGGGAGATTCGTCCTCCCGCACCCGTTGATCTCAACGTACCCGCGCTGGTTCAAGCGCAATCCCAAGTCGGCGAGGCCGGCCGGTATCTGCGGGCGTCGACCAGCCGCGACCAGGATGTCATCGAACGCCCGGGCGCCACTCGCAGTGGTGACCGTCACCACTCCGTCCACGCGTTCAATGCGCTTGATTTCGGCTGCGGTGTTGATTTGCATGCCTTGCTCTTCAAGCAGGCGGGTCATCTCTTTCGATACGTCTGCGTCCTCGGTGGAGAGAATGCGATCAAGCGCCTCAAATACCGTCACCTCACTACCGAGCCTGCGAAAGCTCTGGCCGAGTTCCAGGCCGATGGGCCCACCGCCGATCACGGCGAGGCGCCGAGGCCGCTCACGCAACTTGAAGACGCTGCGATTCGTCAGCGGGGCCGCATCCGCGAGCCCCGGAATCGGCGGCAGCGACGGTGCGGTGCCGGTCGCGACAACAACGTCGCGGGCACGAAGCACTTGATCCCCTATACGCACCACTGTCGACGCTTCGAAGGTCGCCTCCCCCCAAAAAAGGTCGATGCCATCGGCGGCCATTCCGCCGTCAGGGTCCGAACCCCGTACAGTGGATTGGATGGCGCCGATCGCCTCGACGACTTGGTCCCAGCTCATGCCATCGCGTGTGGCCCGTTTCGAGATGTCGATCAGAGCTTTGCTGGGGACGCACCCGTCATTCAGGCATTCGCCGCCGAGATGCGAGGCTTCGACGACGGCGACACGCTTCCCGATCCGGCCTAGGGTCCGCGCGATGTTGTCGCCAGCCGAGCCGTTGCCGACCACGATCACGTCATACAAGCTTTCCACCCAGCTCTCCCTCTCTTGGTTCAGCGTCAGGTCATTCAGGTCGCCGACCTCGACAACGCGACGTCCGCGCGTCCCCGGCGGCGTGCAGCGCGGCGCCAGCATATCGCGATAAGGGGTCATGTTCTCGGATCCGGCGCTGGCCACTCGTGGAGATGCAGCGGGTCATGGATGACGCCGGGCTTCAGGGTTCCATCCGGGTTCATACAACGCGCGAGCGCTGCCTCGCCCATCCTCTCGCCTTCCTTCAGTAGCCGGTCGATGCTGCTGAAATCACTCAGTCCGAATCCGCCGCCCGGGCTCAGCTGCAGCAGCGTGATACGTGCGCGCGTCAGCGCCACGACGTCGTGATCCACGCGCTGGCGCTGGACTACGTCGAGCGTGTGCGTGAGCAACGCCACGAGATTTGCGGGGCGGCGGCCGTCCAAGCATCGAGGCAGATCAACAGTGATAATGTCACACGCACCGCGATCAACGGCGGACTCCACGTCGAGGGTAGCCACGACGCCGCCATCAACGTGCAGGCCGTCGTCAATGACGAGTCGTGTGCTCTCCGGGGATTGGCGTCCGCCAGACGACGGGCATCCCGCTACGAGGAGAACGCCGGCCGCGGTCATGGCGAGCTATCTGGATGACAGGACGACGCGCATTGCGTACCCCTACTCGGACTCGATGATAGAGATCGAGTGGATCGCATCACCCTCGGGTGGCTCGGCATCGCTCTGGGGATCTCGCGGCGTGAGCTGATAGAGGACGTCCATCCCGTCGATCACGCGGCCGAGGGTCGTGGACTCACCATCGAGTGCCGCGTAACGTCCGAGCGCGAAGAAGAACTGGCTCCCGTTGTTTCGGGCGCCGGCTTCAGACGGCCTCGCGACGGCGAGAACGCCCTGTTCAAATGGGGTGGATGAGGGCTCGAACGGCAGGTCATACCCGGGCCCGCCGATGCCTGTACCCGTCGGATCACCAGCCTGCGCGACAAAACCCGGGATCACGCGGTGGAACGTCACGCCGTCATAGAAGCCATCTCGCGCGAGGAAGACGAAGTTGTTCACGGCCTCGGGCGATTCCGCCGGATCAAGAGCCACCTGGATCCTCCCTTTGTCCGTTTCGATAACCGCCAAGTACTGACGCGAAGGGTCCGTGATCCGCGGCGGCGGCGCAGCGTATTGTCGGATGGTCCGGCGTGGGGCAGCGGGAGTGTCCGCGGCCTCCCGCGTTGCCACCCGGCGAACGCCGTCTCCTCGGACTCCGTTGTGGGAGCTGGTTCCATGAGCGCTGATTGTGCCGCCGGAAACCACCGAGAGGCCGTACGCGGCGACCATTGACACGCCGCCGATGATGGCGAAGAGCCGATAGTTGCTAAAGAGGCGAAACGCTCCCTGAGGTTTCGTGTCCATCGCGCGCGCACGCAGAGTGGACGCGTAGGCTTTCCGCCTTCGTGCTCGCTGCGGCCGTGGGTGACGTCGGCGCTCAGACATCTTGAACCTCCAGATAGGCCGAGCATAAGTCAGCGACCACGCCGTCTCTGTGATCCGCGTCACGCTCCGGTGGACGAAGCACGTGTGATCGCGATCGCCGTGAGATACCGCAGCTAGATTGCAAGCTGGAGCGATGACAAGACTAATCGCCGTGCGTTGGCGAGTACTCCCGGGAATCGCGAGAAGGCGACGCTCCAGTGTTCGCGCCACGGCTGCGTTGCTCGCGATGACCTCGGGCACCCGCTCGCGGCAGGGCGAAGACTAGTGCGTTGCACAGAAGCAAAGCGCCACGCCAATCGTCGAGGCCCGGTCCATCGCCCGCACGAAGGCATTCGTGAGAGTAGGGTCGAGCTGGCTGCCTGCCACTCGCCGCAGATGCTGTATCGCCTCGTCCTTTGGCAGTGCGGGGCGATATGGCCGGTCGGTCGTCATCGCATCGAACACGTCCGCAACGGCGATCAGTCGGGCCTCCTCGAGGATCGAGGAACCACTGAGTCCGCGTGGATAGCCTCCACCGGTCCAGTGCTCGTGGTCTTGGCCAACGATGCGGGCGACGTCGCGAAGGCCATGCACCTGACCCACGATCTGCTCTCCGAAGCTGGCATGCCGTTTCATCTGTTCAAACTCCACAGCCGATAGGCTCGCCGGTTTGTGGAGCACGGCATCCGGGACGCCAAGCTTTCCGATATCGTGCAGCAGCCCGGCGCGCTGGGTGCGGCGGACCTTTCCTTTGGACCATCCCATCTGGACCGCGGCGAATGCTGCGTACTCGGCGACGCGTGCGGAGTGACCAGCCGTATAGGGATCGCGAGCATCGATCGCTGAGGCGAGCGCGGCGATTACAGACTCGGTCGTGTCTTCGGCGCGGCGGTAGAAGTGGTACGCCGCCTGGAGCACGAGGAGTGCTGCCGCGGCGGTGCCAAGCGCGCTGGCGCCCGACTCATCGTACCAGTAGAGGATGAGACCAGCCGCGATCCCCTGGAGCCCGTAGCGGACGAACAGCACGGGCAGGTGGTCAAGCCAGAAGGCGAGTGAGCCATTGCGCCCGGATCGGATTGTGGCGAGCGAACTCACGATGAAATCGGCGAGCATGAACGCGGCTGCGAACCCCATCCCCTTAAGGCCTGCTTCGACGACTGCTTCAATGCGCGTCGGAAGGAGCGGAGGCCACCAAGGCGAAGAGAGCGCCGATATCATCACGCCGATCATCGCCCCGGCCTGTGCTACAGCTGCGACTTTCCCGCCGCGGCCTCCCTTTGCGACGCCCCAGCCTGCGTAGATCCCGCACCATGCAAATCCGAGCACAGGGCCAATCACCGGCGGAAGCGCCGGGGCGTGTGGCACCCCTGTCACCCAGGCCCCTGCAGTAAGCATCAGACTGAGAAGGGCGCCGTGCCAGACGACCGAGTGCACCGGTGTGGCACGAATGATGTTGTCGCCAATTACCACCGTACCGAGCGCAATGAGCGTACCGGTGGGCCAACCGAGGAGCAGGACACTCAAGGGTGCAAAGACCCCGGAAAGTCCGACCGCACCAATTCTGTCTTCTGTCGCCAGAAGCGCGGTGCCGACGATCCCAATCACGAGGAGGACGCCGATGAGGAGGTCACCGGTAATCGTGAGGGTAGCGATGTTTGTGGTCAGCCACGCAAGTCCGAGCGCCAGCCGCGGCAGGCTGCGCAATGCCACGTCTTCCGTAGGAGGAACGGGGGCGCGCGGAATCGCAACGAGAACTGTGCCCCGCTCGCCTGACCGCCATCGTGACTCGTTCGATGGAGCTGCACCGGTCCACACCCGCAGATGTATCGGCAGCCGGTGCCCTGGAACGTGTGACGATCATCACACAACCGACGCCCGTCCGGACTTGCCGACTCTATATCGGGCCGACGGGCGGGCGGCAGAGGCTACTCGAGAGCCCGGGTAGCGCGGTCGAGTTGTAGGCTACAGCACGAGAAGCTGATACCCGTCACTCGCGAGGCGCGCGATGCTCGGGTGGCCCATGTACTCGGCGGCCAGTGGCTCGCCAGCATGCTGCAGCTTGTCGCGGACCTTGAATACGGCCGAGCAGAAGTCGCAGACGGCGTATGCGAGGCCTGCCTCCTTGAGCTGCATGAACAGCCCTCCCATGCCGCGGTCGTCGTCATTCTGCGGATCTCCCCACCTTGCGAGCCACTCGGTAGCGGCTCCATCGAATATCAGCTGTACCTCGTGGCCAGCGTCTCGCAGCTCCCTCGCGTAGACCATGCTGTGGAACATGCGGGCGTGGCTTTCGTGGGTACCGGGACCGGCCTGGAGGATGATGGCGAACTTCTGCATCTTCGTGTGTCCTTTCGAATGTGGTGACGATGTGGCGCGTACGAAGCGCGTCATCGTGCCGCTATCGAGGCAATAGGTGGTCCGCCAGGCGTCGCATCCCACGCAGGAATGGCCGGCGCAATTGGCGGTACGTCGCATGTGCTGCCAACTGGCTCAGCGTGAACGAAATCGTCGGATACACCTGAATCGCGTTCGCAAAATCCGGTGTCAGGCGATCTCCACGTCCAATGGCGACGGCGAGATGGCCCATCATGTCGCCCGCGCCGGGCGCGAGGACATGCGCGCCCAGAAGCCGGTAGTTCGTGTCGGTGACGCACACGAATTCCCCATCCACGCCGTCGGCACGGGCACGGTCGGATTCAGAGAGCGGCGCGCGAAACTCGAGGATCCGGTCTCGACCCAGCTCGGCCTCTGCCTGCGCGCGAGTCATCCCGGCATGCCCGAGCTCGGGTTCGGTGAACGTCGTCCAGGGCACCAGCATTGGCGCAGGCTTCGACCCCGGATAGAACATATTGCGCAGCGCCGTCGCTGCTTCCGAGACGGCACTGTGCGTGAAGAAAAACCGCCCGGCGACGTCGCCGGCGGCGTAGATCGACGAGACGCTCGTCCTGAGCCTGTCATCGACGACGATCCCTTTCGGACTTGTAGAGATGCCGGCCTCGGCGAGGCCGAGATCCTCGACGTTGGGGGCACGGCCGGTTGCGACGAGGACGCCGTGCGCCCGCCATTCGTGCCGCTCGCCATCCACCGTTCCGGTCACCATGCGGCCACTCCCGCGCAGCTCGACGCGCTCGACGGCCGCACCGGTGAATATCGAGACGCCCTCGCGCTCCAGTATTGACCGGACGCGCGCCGCGAGCCTGCCGTCTTCGCGGCCAAGGATCTGCGCTTGTGACTCGAGCAGCGTGACCTCAACGCCGAGGCGGCGCGCCGCCTGCGACGTCTCGACGGCGATAGGACCCCCGCCGATGACGATGAGCGACGACGGAAGACGTTCGAGGCAAAACAGCGTGTCGCTGGTCAGGTACCCCGACTCGCCCAGCCCTTCGATGGGCGGGACCGATGGTCGGGAGCCGCTGGCAAGCAGGATGAACCGCGCGGTGATCACGCGGCCCGCCACGACGGCGGAATGCTCGTCGCGCACTCTCGCAACCCCAGTGAGCACATCCACGCCGAGGCGCTGAAAGTGCTCGATGCTATCGGTTGTTGCGGCGATGTCGTGCTGTACGGCCCGTACGCGGTCGAGGACCTTCGCTGTGTCGACCGCAGCGATCTGATCCGCGAGGCCGAGCTCGCTTGCGCTCTTCATCCGGTGCGCCAGCTTCGCCGACGCGATGAGGGCCTTGCTGGGCACGCAGCCCGTCCAGAGGCAATCGCCGCCTATCCGGTCCCGTTCAGCCAGTGCGACGCGCACACCCATTCGTGGGGCGACCTCCGCAGCGGCCATTCCTGCGGACCCGGCGCCGATAATCAGCAAGTCGTAGTCAAACTTCACGAGCTTGCTCGCCGGATATACACGGCCCCGGCGTTGCCAGCACCCGTATGTGCGCCGACGCTCGGCCCGACCAGGTAATCGATGATCTCGTCGACGCCGGGCATGACGGCGACATGCGCACGGAGAGCGTCGGCAATTGGAGCCGCCGCACCATGGCCGATCCCGACCCGCAGCCCGTGGTCCGATGACTCGGCAGCCTCACGAATATGACCGGCCATGATGGCCACCGCCTCCTCCACGGACGCCGCCGAGCCCGCCACACTGACCACACCAGCTAGCGTCCGGAGTACGGGAATCGCCGGGACATCTTCGCCAGCCGAGAGCCGTCCACCGCGCCGCATGATGTCAAGACTCTTCACGATGAAGGTGCTGTCCACACGAGCGGATGCGTCGGCGGCCAACCCCGGGATCGCAGCAACGGCAGCCCCGCGCTGCAGAGCTTCGATGACCTCAAGGACGACCAACCCTTCGGCGAAGGATGCCTGGCCGCTATCGACAACGGTGACGGGGATGGGTGAAAGCGCCGCAGCCGCCCTCGCCGCCTGTACGGTTCCGGACAGCGCCGCCCCGATGTGCACGGACACGACCTGCGTCGCACCGCATTCAGCGGCCCGCTTGTAGGTCTCGGCAAGGACACCCGGCGACGGCTGCGACGTGGTGACGGACGCAGCACCATCCGCAAGCCTGTAGAACTCATCGGCCGTGATGTCGACGCCTTCCTGATACTCGCGTCCGTCGATGACGACCGTGAGGGGAACGACGTGAACGCCATACCGACGACAGGTTTCGCCAGGTAAGTAGGAGGCGGAATCTGTCACCACTGCGATGGTTCCAATCACACTGAAGTCCTTTCACCTTGTGCGGCGACATCAGCCTTCACTTCATTGCCGCGGACGGGCGCTGTGTAGAAGCGCCAACAGATCACCGCGCTCGTGGCTGCCGCATACAGTGGTAGCCCGAGCGTAGGGACGGGCCCCCAAAGGTTGCCGCGCCGTGCTCGCCACCAGATCAGCGACGTGACGGTGAACACGGTCGATGCCACGTATGCGGAGAGGTTGGCCTGGCCCCGTGAAAGGCCCAGCGTGCCGCCGGCGACGGCCATATCGACCGGCATGTACGCCGGAAAGCAGATCGCGGCGGTGCCGGCGCTGGTCGCGATCCCCTTGCCACCCCGGAACCGGCTCCACACCGGCAGGCAGTGCCCGATGACGGCGCCTGTACCGGCCGCATATGCGCCGGCGTCCCCGCTCAACTTGCGGCCCGCGGCCGACGCGGCAGCGCCCTTCGCGATATCAGCGCTGATGACGGCGACCCCCCACTTCGTGCCGAGGACCTTTGCTGCGTTTAAGCCGCCAGGGTTGCCGGTGCCGTGGTTCCGCAAATCGCGATGGCCATTGGCATCGCCCAGGGCGCTAAGGCGGGCGGCTATGTCGGCGCTGGGAATCGCGCCCAGCAGATATCCGAGAGCGCCGGCGATGAGCGTACGCCGCAGTCGTTTGTGGGGGGTGTGGTGGGGCATGAGAGACTTGTACCGGTAGCAGGCCCTGCGGTTCGGTGATGATGATCACACGTCCTCGCCTTGGGACGTGATCCACATCACTGAACGCGACCCGCGAACCATCGATGCTGGTTTCGTGATCACCGAAGGCTGGGTTGGATTTCTGGATGGGCCGTGGGCGTTCGCCTTCGCCTTCGCCGCGGGCATCCTTTCGTTTCTCTCGCCGTGCGTGCTCCCTCTGGTGCCCGCCTACCTCGCCCACCTCACGGGCACCACGGGCTACATCGAGGGCCCCGAGCATAGGCGAGAAACGATCGCCAATGCCGCGAGTTTTGTCCTGGGGTTCACGGCCGTGTTCACACTGCTGGGCGCCTCGGTCGGCCTGTTCGGGTACATCATCCGCGACAATCTTCCGACCTTCGAACGCATTGCCGGCCTGTTCCTCATCGTCATGGGCCTCAACCTCATTGGTGTCATTCGGATTCCGTGGCTCTACCGGACGTACGCGCTGCAGACGTCTGCGGGGCCCGTTCACATGGATGTTGCCGGCGAGGGTTCAGCCGCCGGCTGGTCGCGGGCGTCGAGCTATGCCAAATCCTTCGGCGTGGGATCCGCTTTTTCGATCGGCTGGACGCCCTGCATCGGCCCGGTGCTGGGCGCGATCCTCACTCTGGCCGCATCGTCGAGCACCGTGGCGCGCGGTGGTTACCTGCTCCTGGTCTACTCGCTGGGGCTCGGCGTCCCGTTCATGATTACCGCGTTTGCATTTGTGCCGGTGACGGCATTCCTCCGTCAAATTCGTGGTGCGCTCCCAGTGCTCGAGATGTTGACGGGAGCGATTGTCGTTCTCGTGGGCGTGATGGTGTTCTCCGATCGCCTCACGGTGTTCAACCAGTACTTCGACTTCTTCGGGCTCAGCGAAATCTAGTCCGGGCGCTTGCTTCTCCGAATTCGCAGGGCTCGCAGGCGGCGGCGCGTCGCCTCCGTGCGGTAAGGACGCCCACGAATGCGGCGAGCCCTACGATGACAGCGGCGCCGGTCGGGCTCGCTTCGTTACTCGGCGGCGTGCGTGACTTCAACGCGATGCGGCGCCGGAAAGAGCGGGTCGGGGTTCTCGGTGATGGCGCGCTGGTAGGTGGCAACGATGTCATCCGGCGTCACAGATGCCTCGTCGTATGACACCACGAAGCCGACCTTTCCGGTGGCTTCGTCGATCAACCGAGAGCGCGCAGACGTGACGCCAGCCATCTCTCGTAATGCCTTGAGGATCCCACCCGCGCAGAAGCTCGCGGAGCAACGGAGGCTTGGCGACTCCAAGAGTAGCGTGTCGGGGCCGTCGCTCCCGACCGTGACCCGCACCACCGCCCGTTCGGGCGCCGTGGTGTCTGCCCGCACCACCTCGATCCTGTGCGGCAATGGATACAGCGGGTCCGCGCTTTCTCGTAGCGCCTTGTTGTAGAGCGCGATCACGTCGTCGGGTGTGATCTGCGAAGCGTCGTAGGTGACGGCCAGCCCGGCGTCGGGCGCGTCCGGTGGTTACCAGTCCAGCTGCGTGATGCCCGGCGTGCCCATCAGCGGCACGATGAATGCACTGGAGCAGAAGCCCGCAGAGCAACGCAAGATCGGTGTACGGACTAACAGCGTGCCGGGCCCGAACGCGTCGAGCGTGACCTTGAGCGTCGCCTGGTTGGGGGGCGATCCGCTCTGCGTGCCGACCACTTCGGGCGATGCGCCGGTGTTGGCTCGCTGGTCGAGGATCTCGAGCGCGAAGCGGCTTACCATCTCCTCCGACATCTCGCCGAACTGGACCCGCTGGATCACGCCGTTCGCGTCGAGGAAGAACGACACCGGCAGGCCGCGCACGCCGTAACGCTCGGCGACAACGGAGTCGAGATCGAGCGCCACGGGCAGGGTGACGCCGCGAGCCTTCAGTGAGTTGCGCGCGGTGTCCGGGTCGTCACCCATGTTGACCGCAACGACGCGGAGCCCGTGGATCTCGTGCTCCCGCGCAGCGGCCTCGATGGCCGGTAGCTCCTTCTTGCAGGCAGTACACCAGCTCGCCCAGAAGTTGATGATCGTCGGGTTGCCGCGATAGTCGCTCAGCCTGAAACGCCGCCCGTGGAGGTCGGAGGCCTCGAAGTCGGGCGCCAACTGGCCTCTCCGAGGGCCAACCTCTGCGACGATGCCCTCGTTGGCAGGAGGCGTATCGAGGAGCGCAGCCGGGCGGATGGCCGAGCGAGAGGCCGGAGCGTCTTCCGCCGCATCTCGCGCGCGCTTCGCGTCAGGATTGAGGGACGAAGCCCACAACCACACGGCGACGATCACGGCGATAACCGTGACCCAGGCGAACAGCAAGTTCCAACGGCGATGTAATCCGAACATCTCGCTTCACCCTGATGGAGTGGGGGCGCCGCGGAGGGCGTTGCGGCTCCCCACTCCTAGTACGATCAGCGCGTCCTACGGGTTGCCCGGCGGATGGATCCCGTCCGGCCCGAAGTACGCGCTGCAGGTTGGGTTGCGCACCAGCGCGTTCGTGTTCTGGCTGTGCTCCAGCGCGTCCAGGAAGTGCGGCAGCCCGTTCTCTGTCCCCTGGGGACTCGCGAACGGCGTATCCTCCACCGCGGCTGGCGGATCGTGCGCGAGCGCGGGCCTGACGAACGCGGCCCCACCGATTCCCGCGACCGTCAGTCCGATGGCCAGCCCCCCGGCCAGCAGCAGTTTGTGAATCAGACCCATGGTGAACTCCTCGTTGGGGACGCTCGCGGTCGACCTTGCGGGCGTCCAGTGCTTTTTTTGCGGGGTTCCCGGCGCTGGTGTTACGGCTGCGGTGGTCTCAGGCTCGCCTCCTCACTCGTCCTCACCTTCCGCCGCCGCATCCTCGGCGTCCTCGGGAGGGAGCGGCGACACGAAGCGCAGGGGCAACGGGTCATCGACACCGGGGACATCCGTCTCACCCAGCGCGACGCGCGCGAAGCGATCGAAGATTTCGTAGCTGATCTCTCCCGCGATGTACTTCTGGATCACGCCCGTGCGGTCGATGAACACGGTCACGGGCACACCGATGACGTGGTATTCACGGGCGAGGGCGCGATTGCGATCCGCCACCGACTGGTAGCCGGCGCCGAGCTGCCCGCGGAAGATGCGTTCAGCGCGAGCGGGGCTCTCCCCGACGTTGACACCGATCACGACCAGCCCTTGCCGATTCCGCTCCTCGTGTACGCGTTCCAGTTCCGGAATCTCCGCCAGGCAAGAACCGCACCACGTGGCCCAGAAGTTGAGGATCACCGCCTGCCCGCGGTAGTCGGAAAGCTTCACGCGCGTGCCGTCGAGGAGCGAGGCCTCGAAGTCCGGAGCGAATGCGCCTTCTTCAGCAGAGACGCGCGCTTCGCGAGGCACCGATGTTTCGAGGATCAGCGCTGGCAAAACCGCTACGCCGCTTGCGGTTGTGTCGCCGCGGTCGCGCAACTGCTGCGCGAAGGACCATGTGCCGGCGATAACGGCCACGACGGCGATAACCGAGGACGCGCGACCGGCGTTGCGCCGGATCGGGGAGCCGTCGGATTGTTGTTTGCCCATGCTCCGCCCGCTCCGCTCATTGCGTCTGTGGCGTGCCCGCAGGCGTCACGGCCGGCAGCGCAGCACCGCTGCTATCTGCCAACGCTGCGGCAACCAGCCGGTCCGCGTCGGCCTCCGCGAGTTCGCCGGGGCTGTAGTAGAGGACGGCGCCGTTGCGGTCGAGCAGGACGCTCACCGGCATGCCCCGCACCTTGTAGGCATTGACGATCGTCTGATCCGGGTCGAGCACCGCGTTGAACTCCGCGCCGTTGCCGCGCAGGTAGTCCGTCGCTGTCCCCTTCGATTCGCCGTTGTTCACGCCCAAAATCTCGAAGCCCTGGTTGCGGTACTTCTCCCAGATCCGTTCGAAGGCCGGCAGCTCCTTCCGGCACGCCGTGCACCAGGAGGCGTAGAAGTTCACGAGCACCACCTTGCCCTGGAGGTCGGACAGCCGCACCCGGGCGCCAGTCAGGTCGGTCGCCTCGAAGTTCGGCGCGAGCTGTCCCCGCCGGATGCCCACTCGCGCATCAGATGTCGCCTGTGTCCGCACCGGGTCGATGATGTTCGCCTCGCCTCCGCCGGCGGTCTTCGCGATGACGAAGACGCCGAACGCGAGCGCCCCGATCACTCCGGCGATGATCGCGAGGCGTGTCCACGGCACATCTCGCGCTAGCCGCTGGGCGAGGCTCATCTCGGCCCGCCGCTGCTCTCTCCTCTTTCGCTTGCGCTCCGCTTTGTTGCTCATCTCGTCGTCCTCAGACGCTGATCGGTGGGCTGAAGTCCGCGAAATAGCGGTTGAGTTCACCGAGCGCGCCAGTGAAAACCAGTACGCCCACAGCGACAAGGACGAGCCCGCTCGCGAACTCGATCTTCGGAAGCTGCGGCGAGATCGCCTTCATGAGACGGCTCACGCCGCCGATGGCGGCGCCGGCGAGGATGAAGGGCACGCTGAACCCCAGCGCGTAGACAGCGAGGAGTAGCGTCGACTCAGGGACGTTGCCCGAGGTCGAGGCGAGGGTAAGGATCGCGCCGAGTGTCGGTCCGATGCAAGGCGACCAGCCGATCGAGTATGCCGCCCCGACCGTGAACGAGCGCGCGTATCCGATACGCGAGGACGCGTTGTAGTGGAGGGTATAGTCGCGGTCCAGCGCGCCGATGCGGAAGACTCGCGCCATGTGCAACCCCATCGCGATCATGAGGACGCCGCCGACTTTGGTCAGGAGGTCGAGGCGGTCCTGGAGGAAGTAGCCGACAACGCCGACCGACGCCCCGAGGACGATGAGCACAAGCGAGAAGCCACCGGTGAACGCGAGGGAATGCAAGAGCCCGGCAGTATTGCGGCCGCCGGTTTCTGCCTCCTCCGCCGTCGATCCCGTGAGGTATGCCAGATAGATCGGGATGAGCGGCAGCACGCACGGCGACAGGATCGAGACGAACCCTGCCGCGAACGCCACAAAGAGGTTGACACCGCCGACCTCCACGGTCACTCCTCGATGCGTCTCGCTCGCCTCTCCGTCATCACCATCAGCTCTGATCCATGAGGCTCGCAGGCGGCGGCGCGTCGCCTCCGTGCGGTAAGGACGCCCACGAG
>Ga0073934_10001939_pt1 | contig 46216 bp, 50 predicted proteins | sample LarsenN4metaG_FD_76834 | JGI IMG/M metagenome (GOLD analysis project Ga0073934, IMG submission 76834) | Hot spring sediment bacterial and archeal communities from British Columbia, Canada, to study Microbial Dark Matter (Phase II) - Larsen... ...
CGGACTGCTCGTCGATGAACTGTCCGAGCTCTGCGACCTCGCGGATGACCGGCTTGCGCCGGAAAAAACCCAAGAAAGCCATTCGCCCTGCTATCGCCTCAGCGCGATCCGAACCGCCACCCGGCGGCGCCCGTGCTGCAGCTGCGAAGCGCTGCCATTCCCCGAGCGCCGAAATGATAGCGCGACCTGCGGCGCAATTGGGACCGTTCTTTGGCCGAAAGTCTAATAAGGCCGCCCGACCGGGAGTGCTAGCTTTTTCCATTGCTCTGCGGCCGGACTGGTGCCGGGCGCAAGCGGCGGCAGCGGGGGCCCTGCCGAACGGTGGTCGTGCTCCCGGTGCATTTCAGTCGGGTCCGCACACGCGGACCCGATGACGACCAGGGAAGGCAACCGATCATGGCTCCCACCGACTCGCAAGCCAATCAAGAAGAACACTGGAGGAAGACCACCAAGCTGATGCTGACGCATCTCGGCATCTGGGTCTTCTTCGGCTACGTCATCCACATGTTCGTCTATGTGCTCAACAAGATCACCATTCCGGTGATCAACTTCCCGCTCGGCTTCTACATGGCCGCGCAGGGATCGTTGATCGCGTTCGTGGTCATGCTGTTCGTCTTCGCGCGCCAGCAGGACAAGATCGACCGCGAGCACGGCTATGCCGAAGAAGACTGACGGGGGAGACGCACCATGGCTATGCAAGCTTCCGAAAAGGCGGACTTCTACAAGCAGCTCGGCCGGATGTACGGCACCTACACCGGTGCCTTCATCGCCTTCATCATTCTCATGGCGCTGCTGGAGCAGATCGGCACGCCCAACCGGGTGGTCGGCTATCTCTTTGTCGGCTTCACCATCGCGGTCTACGCCATCATCGGCGTGATGACGCGCACGGCGCAGGTCTCCGAATACTACGTCGCCGGCCGGCGTGTGCCTGCGTTCTACAACGGCATGGCGACCGGCGCCGACTGGATGTCGGCGGCCTCGTTCGTCGGCATGGCCGGCTCGCTGTTCCTGCAGGGCTACGATGGCATCGCCTGGGTGCTGGGCTGGACCGGCGGCTACGTGCTGGTGTCGATCCTGGTCGGCCCGTATCTGCGCAAATTCGGCGCCTATACCGTGCCGGACTTCCTCGCCTTCCGCTACGGCGGCAACTTCGCGCGTTTCCTGGGCGTGATCGTGCTGGTGTGCTGCTCCTTCACCTACGTGACGGCGCAGGTCTACGGCACCGGCATCATCGCCTCGCGCTTCCTCGGCATGCCGTTCGAGATCGCGGTGTTCGTCGGGCTTGCCGGCATTCTGCTCTGCTCGATGCTCGGCGGCATGCGGGCGGTGACCTGGACGCAGATCGCCCAGTACATCGTGCTGATCATCGCCTACCTGACCCCGATCGTCATTCTCTCCACCAAGCACTACGGCTTCCCGATTCCGGAACTGACCTACGGCAACGCCATCGCGGAAATCACCGCGCGCGAGGCACAGATGGTGAAGGACGGGCTCGCCACCTTGTGCACGGGCACAGCCTGCCCGCCCGGCACGCTCAAGCCGCACGTCGAGCCGTTCCTCACGTGGACGCCGCTCAACTTCTTCGGCATCATCTTCTGCATGATGGTCGGCACCGCCTCGCTGCCGCACATCCTGATGCGCTACTTCACCACGCCGTCGGTGCGCGAGGCACGCCAGTCGGTGGCCTGGTCGCTGTTCTTCATCTTCCTGCTCTACTTCTCGGCGCCCGCCTACGCGGCGTTCTCGAAGCTGGAGGTCTACACCAACATCATCGGCAGGGACGTCAGCCAGATTCGACCCTGGCTGTTCACCTGGGGCGAACTCGGGCTGATCAAGATATGCGGCCAGAACGCGGCGAACCTCGACGCCGTGGTCGCCGCTTGTAAGGCCATCGCCAATCATCCTGGCGTGGTCCGGTTCCAGGATTTCGTGATCGACACCGACGTGATCGTGTTGTCCACGCCGGAGATCGCAGGCCTGCCCTATGTCATTTCCGGACTGGTCGCCGCTGGCGGCCTGGCGGCGGCGCTGTCCACCGCCGACGGGCTGCTGCTCGCCATCGCCAATGCGCTGAGCCACGACATCTACTACAAGATGCTCGATCCCAACGCGCCGACCATCCGGCGGCTGACGGTGGCGCGGGTGCTCTTGTTCCTCGTGGCGGTGATTGCGGCCTACCTTGCCTCGACCAAGCCGGGCGATATCCTGGCCATGGTCGGCTGGGCGTTCTCGCTTGCCCTGGCCGGGAATTTCCCGGCTCTCGTCATGGGCATCTGGTGGAAGCGCACCACGACGACCGGCGCGATCTGCGGCATCATTGCCGGGTTCGGCCTGTGCCTGTTCTACCTCGTCGTCAGCCGCTACTTCCCGGGCTTCGGCGTCAAGTACGCGGGCATGACCTCGCTGCTCAATCCGGCAACGGGTCAGCCCATCATCCCGGACCTGGCCAAGGCCATGGCGGCACCGAACGCCATGGAGATGTGGCCGACGCTGGCGCATCCGCTCGCCAACAAGGTCGGCTGGTTCAACCTCAACAACATCAACTGCGGCCTGTTGGGGCTGCCGGTCGGCTTTGCCGTGATCTACGTGGTCAGCCTGATCACCAAGGAACCGTCCAAGGAGATGCAGGCCCTGGTCGACGAAATCCGCAAGCCGCGCGGCAAGATGATCCTGGAAGAAAAGACCTGACCGCCGCAACGGGCGGTCCGCAGCGGGGCCCTCCGGGGCCCCGCTTTTTTCGCGACCGTCGCCGGCCATTCCGCTAAAACGTCCTGCATCGAACCGTTTCGTGCGGAGCGAGCCACACCGTGAGCCCGTCAAGCTCCCTTTTGTCCCACTGGTACTTCCACCTGCCGAACTTCCTGTTGGCCGCGCTGATGTACACCCTGCTCGGCCGGGTCCTGCTCGGGCTCGTGGTCGAGCCCAATTCGCAGAATTACATCTGGCGCTTCTTCTGCCAGATCACCGATCCGGTGGTGCGCGTCGTCGCCGTCGTCACGCCAAAGGCCGCGGCGCCGGTGATCGTGTGGCTGTTTGCCTTCGTCTGGCTGTTCTGGCTGAGAGTGGCGCTGTTTGCGTTGTTTGCGCTGTCCGGCCTGTCGCCGCGAACCTAGGAGCGGGCCGTGACGGAGCGCAACTTCTACTACATCGGGATTGCCTTCTTCGGCATGATCAATGGGATATTCAATCCGCTTCTGCCCTTTGCCTATGTCTGGGCCAAGGTTCTGTTTTCCTATCCGCTGTTTGAATTCGAGCCGCTTATCTTCTATTTCGCCGCGCTGATGCTCTCCACCGCGACCATCATCCTTGGCGGGATTCCCGCGGCCATCTACGAGCACCTGGCCGGGCTGAAGGACGATTCGAGCGTGACCTCGCTGTGGATCTGGCTTGCCGGGACGGGGATTTTGACGATCCCGGCGATCGGCGATTTCCTGCGCATCGGCTTGTGAGCCGAAATCACGCTGCATCGGGGACGAACGATGATTGTCGCCGCGATCGTCGCGTAGTAACCTTTCATTGCTGGGATAGCTCGGGCGCCCATCGGTTGCGCCGATGCGGCGTGTTCGGGACGCTGCCATGGAACACATGCGTCGCATCGCTTATGAGACGGTGTTGCGCGCCTGCGGCTTTGCCTCGCTCGCCATCTTTTGTGTGATGATCGGCATGTCGTTCATGCCCAAGCTTGCCTTCCAGGCCGGCGGCTTTCTGACCACCCTGATGTCTGCCGTGCTGATGCTGAAGGCGTATGGTGCGCAGACCAAGGACTATCGCCGCACCGAGATGTGGCTCTATCTCGAAAAGGATCAGCGGCCGCCGGCCGCCTATGCGCAATGGGCGAGCGCGACCGTGCTGCGCGAGACCTATCTGCGGTTTGCGCTCTGGACCTCCATGATTTCGATCGTCATGTGGCTCATCGCGCTGTTCATTCCCATGACACTGACGCAGCTCTGAACCCGCCGGCACGACCTTGCGCCTTTCTCGATGACGGCGCGGAAATGGACAAGATCGAAACGCGAGCGGCCGCGCACCGCCGGCACGATCGCTGCCGCAGGCGAGGCACGCGCCGCATCCCGCAAACGACGCAGCGACCGCCCGGGCCGAGGCATCCGCAAAGGGCCGACGACAGCGTGATGCGAAGTCCTCGGCCGATGGTTCGCCCACAAACGCAGGAGAGACCGCATTGAGCCCCATCGATCGACGCATTGTCGGCACCTGGAGGCTGAAGAGCACGAGCGGCAAGGACGACGCCGGCACCGTATTGCCGCCGCCCTATGGTCCGCAGCCCATGGGGCTCGTCGTGTTTCAGGCGGACGGCCGCATGATGGCCGTGCTGTGCGACGGCCGCACGACCATGCCGGCCGACGAGCCGCGCCAGTTCATGTCCTATGCCGGCAACTACACCTTCGACGGCACGACGCTCACCACCCGCGTCGACGCCTCCTCGGACGCAAGCCGCATCGGCGGGGAACAGGTGCGCGCGGTGCGTTTCGAGAACGGGCTGATGGTGCTGTCTCCGCCGCGGCGGCTGTTCGCCGGCATCATGCAGCACCAGGACCTGGCCTGGGAACGGATCGCCTGAGGGCATGCGGGGCGCTGTGCCCCGCATTCACGCATTGTTGACCCCGGTCCGTTGCGCCGGCTGCAGGCCGCGGCGATTTGACCTAGCGCAATGCGAACGCCCGCTGCGGCTCCGACAACCGCCGCCGAAAGGCCGCCGGCTTGCCGCGGGGTGGCTTCAACGCAACAAGGTCCTGCCATGAACAAGCCGGTCCCCCCCTGCCCTCCGATCACGAGCCCAACGGCGCCTGCGCCGGAACCGGGCCATCCGCCGCAGCTTCCCTCTTTCGAGACGATGGACCGCGTGGCCCGCGCCGCGATCGCGCGCATGACGCTGGGCGTCTCTCCGCACGCGCAATGGGCGGCCTGGTTTGACTGGCTGTCGCACTTGTCGCGCGCACCCGGGCGGCAGACCGAACTCATGCTGCAAGCGATGGTCTCCATCGCCCGCCTCATGCGCTTCGCCAGCGGCTATGGCAAGGAGGCCGAGGTTCCCTTCCCGCCGCAGCCTTCGGACCGGCGCTTCTCCGATCCAGCCTGGCAGACGATGCCCTATCTGTTCTGGCAGCAGGCGTTTCTCGCCCAAGAGGACTGGTGGCGCACGGCCACGCGCCAGGTACGCGGCATGCGCCCGCGCAACGCCGCGCGCGCGAGCTTCATGGTGCGCCAGGCGCTCGACATGCTGTCGCCCTCCAATGTTCCCTGGCTCAATCCGGTGATCATCAACCGCACGATCAAGGAGTCCGGCGCCAATCTCGTTCGCGGCATGCATCATTGGATCGAGGACGTCCTGGCGATGGCCGCCATGGAGCCGCCCAAGGTGACCAACGGCTTCCGCATCGGCGAAAACATCGCGGCCACCCCCGGCGAGGTCGTCTACCGCAACGACCTGATCGAGCTGATCCAGTATCGGCCCGCGACCGGCGAGGTGGTCGCCGAGCCGGTGCTGATCGTGCCGGCCTGGATCATGAAGTACTACGTGCTCGACCTCTTGCCGGAGCACTCGCTGGTGCGCTACCTGGTCGACCGCGGTTTCACCGTGTTCATGGTGTCGTGGCGCAATCCGACGCCGGCCGACCGCGACCTCGCCTTCGACACCTACCGCACGTCCGGCGTCATGGCGGCGCTCGATGCGGTCAATGCCGTCGTCCCCGGCCGCAAGGTGCATGCCTGCGGCTATTGCCTCGGCGGCACGCTGCTCGCCATCGCCGCGGCCACCATGGCCCGCAACTGCGACGACCGCCTCGCCACGCTGACCCAGCTTGCCGCGCAGACCGATTTCAGCGAAGCCGGCGAACTGATGCTGTTCGTCGACGAAAGCCAGATCGCGTTCCTTGAGGACATGATGTGGGACCAGGGCGTTCTCGATACCCGGCAGATGGCCGCGGCGTTCACGGCGCTGCGCCCGAACGAGCTGCTCTGGTCCAAGATGACGCGCGAATATCTGTTGGGCGAGCGCGACAGCGTGACCGATCTGACGGTCTGGAACGCGGATCAGACCCGCATGCCCTACCGCATGCACTCGCAATATCTGCGCGCCCTGTTCCTGGAAAACCGCATCACTGCCGGCCGCTATGCCGTGGAAGGCCGCGTGATCGCATTGAAGGATATCCATACGCCGATGTTCGTTGTCGGAACCGAGACCGACCACATCGCCCCCTGGCGCTCGGTGTACAAGATCCATCTTTTCACCGACAACGAACTCACGTTCGTGCTCACCAACGGCGGCCACAATGCCGGAATCGTTTCCGAGCCGGGGCATCCGGGGCGCCGCTATCACGTCGCCACGCGACGGCCCGGCGCACGTTATGTCGATGCCGAGACCTGGCTGGCCGCGGCCACGCTGAAGCAAGGCTCATGGTGGCCGGAATGGGCGGCGTGGCTTGCCGCCCACAGCACGCCCGAGCGCGTTGCCCCGCCGCCGATCGGGGCACCCGAGCGCGGGCTGCGGCCGCTGGGCCCGGCGCCGGGCACCTACGTCCACCAGCGCTGACGATCGCGGCGACACGCCACCCTGCGCGCGACCCGCGCGGCGCCGCGCGCACCCGCGGCCGGCGGCCCGGCTACAGCGGCTTGATCGCGACCTTGCGGAACTTGATCACGCCGGCGCCGTGTTGCAGAGCAAACGGCCCCTCGCTGAACAGGCCGTTGTGCAGTTCGGCGGTCTTGGTGCCGTTGAGCACGACGGTGATGTGGCGACCCTTGGCCGTGATCTCGTAGGTGTTCCACCTGCCGCCCGCCTTGGGCATCGGATTGACCTCGACGTAATGCACAATCGCGCCGGTGCCGTAGGTCGGGTCCTGGCGCTGGTCGAAGATGTTGGCTTCGTAGCAGGTCCGGTCGCCGATCTTCTGCGGATCGCTGCAGCGGATGAAGATGCCGCTGTTGGCATCGTCGCTCGCCCAGAATTCGGCGTAGATCACGAAATCCTTGTACTTGTTCTTGCTGACCAGATAGGCGGGCCCCTGGCTCGTGCGCTTGTCGGCGACGAGCGCGCCGTCCTCCATGCGCCAGTTGGTCTCGCCGACCCGATCCCAGTCCCCCATGCTCTTGCCGTCGATCAGCGTGATCCAGCCCGGCCCGCTTTGACCTGCGGCCGGCGGCGCAAGCCCGATGACGGCGATGGCCGCGGCGGCAAAGCCGCCAGCCACTCCCATGATGCAAGTCCACGCGCGATGCATCCCGCTTCCCTCCCTGTTCGCGGACCCTTGTGGTTCATGATCTCGTGCGGCAAAGCGTCGTGAACCGCGCTGCCGCCGCCGGGTCGAAACAGGAATTCTACGGCGATTTCCGCTCGCCCGGAAGGCGGCTTCAGTGCACTCCCACGACTCGACTGCGCCGGGCGTGCGACGAGGCGCCGGCATTGCATGCGCGTGAGCCAAGGAGCGCCGCACCGGTCGAGATTGGGGGTATCAAACCGTGGGCTGCCGGTTTTCGCAATGCGATATGTCAGCTTGGGCCGCATCCTCGCGTCCCTGTGGCGGCGGCATTGCATGTATGCGATTGCGGCACGGTCCCGACGCCCGATCCTGCTTGCTCGCGCGATGCGGAATCCTCAATGTTGGCCGGTCGCTCTTTCGCTTCGAGCGCAAGACGCTCCGACCGGCCGCCGTCATCGGGTTCGGCCGGCCAGCCAATCCGGGGCCGACATGCATCGTCGTCTCGCCGTTCATGGTGGTTTGACCTCGACGCCGAGCGCATGCGCATCGTCCCGCGCGCCCGCGCGCTCAATTTCAAGCTGCCGTGGCGCGCCGGCCATGGACTCGTATCGGCGCAAGCGCACGCGGCCGGCTCTCGCCGGACAGGCGCGGCGCGGTGTCGCCGCGGCGTGCGGCAGCCGCCTCGGCAGAGGGTTCGCGCGCGCATGCCGCGATTGCCGCATCCGGAGGCGTTGAATGCAGCTCACCATCGCCATCAATCGCTATGATCGGCACGTGGCCTTTTTCAACGACACGCTTCGGCCGCCCAAGGGAATCACGTTCAAGCCGCTCGAAGTGGGCGAGAGCGCGGTCTATCGCGACGGCACGGATCGGCACGAGCGCATGCTCAAGGAGCAGGCGTTCGATATCGCCGAGATGTCGCTGTCCACTTTCATCATGGCGGTGGCGCGCGATCCCGATCTGCCGCTGGTGGGCGTGCCGGTGTTTCCGCGGCGTTTCTTCAGCGCCGGTCAAATCTACGTCAACGCCGACGCCGGCATCGAGAAGCCGGCCGACCTGATCGGCCGCAAGGTGGGGCTGCACGCCTTCCAGACCACGCTTTCCGTGCTCGGCAAGGGCGATCTCAAGCTCGAATACGGCGTTGCCTGGGAGCGCATTCACTGGGTCTGCATGCGATCGGAGATCGTTCCGGTCGATCTCGGGCGCGACGTGACGCTGGAACTGATGCCCAGGGGCAAGGACATGGGCATGATGCTCTGCGACGGCGAGATCGATGCGCTGATCTCGCCGCAGCCGCGCGCCTCCATGCTGGCGCGGCCTGATCGCTACCGCCGCCTGTTCCGCGACGTGCGCGCCGAAGAGGTCCGCTATTTCCGCAAGTACGGCTTCTACCCGATCATGCATCTCGTCGTGCTCAAGCGCGATCTTGCCGAGCGATTTCCGGAGCTGCCGCGCGAGCTCGTGCGCCTGTTCGACGATGCCAAGAGACTCGCCTACGACTATTATGCCGATTCCAACTACTCGCTCCTGATCGATGCCCGGATGTTGTATGAGCAGCAGCGTGCGGATTTCGGTGACGACCCCTGGCCGAACGGGTTCATGCGCAATCGCAAGAATCTCGAGCAGTTCATCGGCTATTCGCACGACCAGAGGCTCATCCCTTCCCCTATTCCCGCGTCCCGCCTGTTCCATGCATCGACGCTCGAAACATGAAGCCCAACCGATCGCCTGTCCGCCGCCGTGCCGACCCCGAGCGCACATGTCGCCCTGGTGTAGATTCACAACGAAAAAGTCCGGAGGCCCGATGATGCGAAAATCGACGCCGCTCCGGCGCATCCGCCGCGGCTTGAACGCTGACGCTGCAACACCCGTCATGGAGGGAGCGACCGTTGTCCGAAGAGGTGTATGACGTTGTGGTGGCCGGATTCGGCTTCGCCGGCGGGATTGCCGCCCTCAATGCCGCCCAGAGCGGCGCAAGGACGCTGCTGCTCGAAAAGTCGACGCAGCCGGGCGGGCTTTCGATCTGTTCCTATGGCGCGGTCCGCAGCGCCAGCGACCCGGACAAGGCGTTCCAGTATCTGAAGGCCACCAACGACGGCCGCACGCCCGACGACGTGGTGCGGGCGCTGGCGCACGGCATGTGCGACATCGAGCGCTACGTGCGCGAACTCGCAACGGTCAACAATGCGCGCATCGCCACGTCGCACCAACAGCAACCCGCCCCCGACCGCAGCAACGCGCCCTACCTGCACGAGCAGCGTCCGCAAAGGCGCAACTCCGGCAACTATCCGTTTCCGGGAACGGACACGTTCTATCACACCACGGTCGAGGAGGTGCCCGGCTTCGACGCGCGCGACACCTACCCCTGGGCCAACGGCGCGCCGGACGGCCCGAAGCTGTTCAAGATCGTGCACGACAATCTGATCAAGCACGGAGTCGAAATCCGGCTGGCGACGCCCGTAGAGCGGCTCATCGCGGATGCGCAGACGCGCGAGGTGCGCGGCGTGCGGGTCGGCGGCGACGGCTCCGGGCGCGACGTCATCGCCCGGCGCGGCGTGATCCTGGCGACCGGCGGATTCGAGGGCGACGCCGGCATGCGCGAGCAGTTCCTGGAAGGAAAGCCGATTCTCAACGCCGCCGGCGGCTCCAACACCGGCGACGGCATTCGCATGGCGCAACATCTGGGCGCCGCGCTCTGGCACATGTGGCACATCCACGGCTCCTACGGCATGCGCCACAGCGATCCGAAATACCCCTATTCCATCCGGCTCAAGCGCTTCCCCGACTGGTACCCCGGCGAGGCCCACCGCGTGCAGCTCAAAATGCCGTGGATCCTGGTGGATCAGGACGGCCGGCGCTTCATGTCCGAGCAGCAGCCCTATACGCAGGATACGACCGTGCGGCCGATGCAGTACTACGATCCGGTCCGGCAGCGTTTTCCGCGCAACCCGGCGTTCATGATCTGCGACGAGCAGGGCCGCAGCCTCTACCCGCTCGGCAAGCCGACCTCGAACGACGAGGGCGTGCGCTACGTCTGGAGCAACGACAACTTGCGCGAGGTCGAGCTCGGCATCATCCGGCGCGCGGCCACGCTTGCGGAGCTGGCGCAGTTGCTCGGCCTCGATCCGGCGGCGCTGGAGCAGAGCGTGGCGCGCTGGAATGCGCAGTGCGAGCGCGGCGCCGACGAGGATTTCGGCCGGCCCCCCGGATCGATGATGCCGATCGCGGTGCCGCCGTTCTATGGCGCGCCGGTGTGGGCGACCGTGTCCAACACCCAGGGCGGGCCGGTGCACGATGCCGCCCAGCGCATCATCGACGTGTACGGTGAGCCGATCCCGCGGCTCTACGCCGCGGGCGAGCTTGGCAGTTCGTTCGGCCATCTCTACCTGTCCGGCGGCAACATTGCCGAATGCTTCGTCACCGGCCGCATCGCCGGCCGCAACGCCGCCGCCGCAATGCCGTGGTCTTGAGCGCTGCCCGCGGCGGCACGGGACATGCGGCTTCTTCGATCGTGCGATCATGGCGACGGCGACCGAGGGCAAGACGCACCATCCCGGCTTGCCGATTGGAAGCTGATCGCGCCGCTGCTGCCATCGCCTGCGCCGATCGGGCGGCCGCGCACGACCAACTTGCGCTGCGTCATGAACGCGATCCTGTACATGGCTTCGACCGGTTGTCAGTGGCGGCAGTTGCCGAAGGATTTTCCGCCCTATTCGACCGTGCAGGGCCATTTCTACGACTGGTCGCGCTGCGGCCTGTTCGCGAACATCAATCATGCGCTGGTGCCGGCGTCGCGCGAGCAGGCGGGACGGCAGGCGAGCCCGAGCGCCGGGGTGATCGACAGCCAGTCGGTGAAGACCACGGAAAGCGGCGGCCCACGCGGGTTAGATGCCGGCAAGAAGATCAAGGGGCGCAAGCGCCACATCGTCACCGACACCGAAGGCCATCTGGTCGGCGTGCAGGTTCACGCCGCCGATATCCAGGATCGCGACGGCGCCGTCGGCGTTCTGGCGTGCACTCGCGCGCTCTAACCCCGGCTGCGGCACATCTTTGCCGACGGCGGCTACGCCGGCGACAAGCTGCGCGCGGCGCTGACCAAGTGCGGGCGATGGACGCTTGAGATCATCAAGCGTTCCGAGCGCGCCGCGGGCTTCCGCGTCTTGCCGCGCCGATGGGTGCTCGAACGCACCTTCGCCTGGCTCGGCCGCTGCCGCAGGCTTGCCAAGGACTTCGAGACCACGATCGCCAGCGCGGTTGCCTGGGTGCTCGTCGCCCATATCCGCCAGCTCACCCGCAGGCTCGCAAGGGCTTGAAATCAAATGCATCGTTTCGAGTCAGACTCTAAGACGAGTTTTGCTCTCGAATGATTGGCATACGTCTTCCGGGTCGGCTTGTAGCCGTCGCCGGCCTCGTTTCCCCACATCGCCCAGCCCTTGCGGGTGCCGCGTGCGAATAGCTCCAGAAAAGGTCCCGGACTGCACGCTTCGATGATGGCGTACTGCTCGTCCGGCTTGCGCGAGTGTTCGCGCTTGCGTGTCGCCAGCAAGTTCACCTGCCGCCGCCCCGGCGCCAAGGTACGCGCGTTCTTGCCGCGCACGCCGAACAGGATAAGCTCGGTCACGTTGCGGAAATAGAAGCCGACGCCGCGGCCGTCGGAGCCACCGTCCTTGCGCACCTTGTGCCAGACGATGTTCGACTTGTAGGTGAAGCCCCACGCCTTCATCACAGCGAGACCTTCCGGCAGCAGCGCGTTGGGGCACCACAGATAAAGGTGCGCGGGCGTGGCGGCCAGATCGGACACCGGCAGCGCCATGATTTCGTCGAGCCTCATGGTGCCGTAGCGCGACAGCCGCTTGTGCTCCGGCGCGACCTTGCCGGTCTTGTTCGTGAACTGCCACGGTGGATCGGCCAGGATCGTCGCGAAGGTGCGACCGTTCGCGAAGCGCATCAGGTCCACCGCGGCCGCGTGCGGCATCGCCTCGGCATGCGGACCCGATGCGCTCCGATTCGCCCGAGACGATACCGTCTGCCCGTTAGTCTTCGACATAGCAGGCCCGGCTGATGCCAAAGGCGACAACGGGACATCCCCCTCCGCCGCCGCCATCAAGCCGCGGTAGTAGTTTCGCCATGTGGGGGGTGGAATTACCAAAGCTCGGCCCCCGCCCAAGCGCGTTGAAGATCTGTTGCAGCTCCGTGCAGCGCGTGACGATCACCCCGACGTCGATGGCGCGCAGCTCGAACAAGAGGCGGAAGTTGTTCAGGTCGCGGTCGTAGAATGGATCCTTGTTGTTCCACTCGACTTCACGGACCTCGTAGCGTTCGGCAATTTCGGGCGGCACAAGCGACTGATTCGTCATGGGTCGCATTGTGACCGCGTGGGATTGCACTCAAAGCTGCCATTATCATGTTCCCTGTATGTTCTCAAGAGTGCCAACGGCACGCGCTCAAACCGAACCCCGTTCACGGGCCCATCCCGACGCAAGTCACCTGCACAGGGTCGAGCGCCGCCATGCGGTCGACAAGTCGGAGAAGACAGGAGCCCGTAGCACAAGCCCTCCCTCGACGAGATGGGCATTGCGCTCCGTCAGGAGGTGAAGCCGGCACATCCCGGCGCCGAATGCCCGCGCTCCGCCCGCGGCAAGCCCGGCCCGCGCGGGGACTGGGAGCCACGCGGGCGCTGAACAGCCCTGCGGCGCGCACCCGTGCAGGCGGCGTCGCGCCGTGGCAGAGTTTGCGCCCGCCAATCCTCATGCCCAGGGACAAAGACCATGAACGGACGCGCATTCAAGCTCGGCACCTTTGCGAGGCCAAACGGCAAGCCGTTTGCCGCCATCGTGCTCGACGAAACGGCAATCGATCTGGCCGCCGCGCACGCAGCCTGGGGCGCCGCCGGCCGCCGCGCGCTCGGGGCGACCGCAAGCCTCCAGGACCTGCTCGACGACTGGGACCGCAACTTCGCCATCCTGCAGGAGATGGCGGCCTTTCTCGAGCGCGAAGGCGCCACGCACGATCCGCGCTTTGGCGCAACGCCCGTGGCGAGCCTCAACCCGCGCCCGCCGATCGCCCGCCCCGGCAAGATGTTCTACGCCGCGCAGAACTTCCAGGAGCACGTCGACGAGATGATCCGCGCCGGCATGTCGCCCAAGGACGACCAGTGGAAGGGCGAAAAGGCGAAGACGCAGCCCTATCTGTTCCTGAAGGCGCCGAGCTGCCTCGCCGGCGCCCACGACGACATCGCGATCCCGCGCGGCCTGAAGAAGATCGACTGGGAGGCGGAAATCGCCTGCGCCATCGGCCGGCCGGGCAAGCACATCAAGCCCGAGCGCGCGCTCGACCACGTCGCCGGCTGGATGACGACGAACGACGTCTCCGCCCGCGACCTGCAGATCCGCACGGACCGGCCGGCGCTGCGCTCGGACTGGCTCAACGGCAAGAGCCACGACGGCTTTGCGCCGATGGGACCCTATCTCGTGCCGCGCGCCTTCGTGAAGGATCACATGAACCTGTTCATCCGGCTGTGGGTGAACGGCGTGCAGAAGCAGAACGGCAACACCTCGCAGTTCATCTTCACGCCCGAGGAGCAGATCGCCTATGGCTCCGACATCCTCAGCCTGCAGAGCGGCGACATCTTCGTCTGCGGCACCTGCGGCGGCGTCGGGCAAGGCACCAACACGTTCCTCAACGCCGGCGACGTGATGGAGACCGAGGTCGAGGGATTGGGGCGGATGCGCAACCGCTTCACGGCGGAGACGGCTTGAGCGGACGTGCGGTCAACGGCGCCGCAGCCAGCGCCGCAGGCGCTCGAGCGGCTGCGGCGTGCGCGCGATCTCGAAGCCGACCGCAAGGAACGGCAGCGCCGCGGCGATCACCGCCAATGCGCGGCGCAAGCCTGGCCGCCCGGGACCGAAGGTGGCCGGCAGGATCAGGCACAGCGACGCCAGAACAAGCGACAGGAACAGCGTGGTGAGCGCGCGCGTGCCGAACGGCTCCTCGCGGCCGGGCAACATGCCGCCGAGCAGATAGATCGAGCCGCAGGCGAAGGCGCCGAACAGCGCGAACACGGCAATGTCGAGCTTGAGCGCGAGCATGCCGGCGACCGCGAGGCCGAAAACGGCAAACAGGACATCCTGCGCGCGCGGGCTGAGCTTGTGGGGGCTCATCGACGCAAGCCTACGCAAGCGGGCGGGCTTGGGGAAGGCGGGGGCGCGCAGGGCGCCTGCACAGGCCATGCCGAATCGAATGCCCGACCACGCCGATCGCCCGGCACGATCCTGGCGCCGCGGGCGCTAGTCCCATATGCTCGGCGTCATGTGAACGAATGACGGGATGCGCCCATGGAGCTGAAGGAACGCCAGGTCATTCAACTGTTTCCGTCCTGCCTGTTCGTCGGCAAGGCGACCGATCTCACCATCTGCGACCGGCTGGAAAAGGCGATCCGCGCCATGCAGAAAGCGGGCGATGGCGTCACGCTGGAAACCTCGTTCATGACCCGCGACAACATCCACACCCGGCCGGAGATGAAGGAGCTCTGCGACCTGGTGCTGCAGGAATCGGGTGCCGTGCTCGACTTCTATCGCATCAAGCGCACGTCCCACTACATCACCAACATGTGGGCGAACGTCACCAATCCCAATCACCGCCACGCGCTGCACATTCATCCGAACTGCCTGCTCAGCGGCATCATCTACGTCACCGCGCCACCCGATTGCGGACCGACCATGTGGGCCGACCCGCGGCCGGGCGCACGCATGATCGAGCCGTCGGTGACCGAGATGACCCCGTTCAACAGCGGCCAGTTCCTGATCGCGCCGGAGAAGGGCGTCATGGTGATCTGGCCGAGCTATCTGCCGCACGCGGTCGAGCGCGGGCGCAGCCGCACCCACGACGATCGCATCATCGTCGCCTTCAACGTCATGATCCGCGGCACGATCGATATCACCACCGCGCATCTCGAACTGAAGTAGCCGAGCGCGGCGGCGTGCCGGCATCAGTGGCTGACGGTGGAATCGTTCGGCAACACCGGATCGCCCTGGTAGGCGATCTCAAGCAGCGCATGCGCGATCTGCCGCACCTGCTCGGCGGCTTCGGCGTCGTCGCAGATGTGCGCGAGCTTGAGGAGGTCCTGGGCATGGCGATAGATGCGCTCGGCGGCGGCGGCGGAAACTGCGTCGGTCATGGTCCCCACGTCGGTGGATCGTCGGCTTTGCGGCTAAAGAGCACGACCGTGCCGGGTCGGCATTGACTTAACGCAAGTTCCGCGCGCAGCGGCGGCGGCTCGCATCCCGCCGGAGAAGGGCGAGCGTTCAGCCCCCCGGCGGCGCCACCACCGCGTCCGGCTGGTTGCTGCGCCTGAGCGCATCAGCCACGAAGCCGGAGGCCTTCAGTTCCTCGACGAAGCCGCGCAGATAGGCGGCGGCCGCCGGACGGCCCTTGGGGGTGCCCATGGCCTGCTGGATCGCCATGAAGCGCCCCTCCATCACCCGGAATTCGGGATGGCGTGCGGCGAATTCCACCAGCGGCTGACGCACGCCGCCTGCCGCCTCCAGCCTTTCACGCATGAACCGTTCGAGCGCCTCGGGGCCGCTCGGCTCACGCACGAGGGTTGCATTCTTGATGGTGCGCGAAAGGTAAAGGTCGTAGGCGGAGCCGGTCGCGACCGCAATACGCACGCCCGCACGATCGACGTCGGCGATCGCCTTGAGCGGAGAATCCCTGGGCACGAGGTACGTTCCCTCGATCAGCACGTAGGGCGCGGTGAAGTCGATCTCGGCGGCGCGCACCGGCTCGATGGCAAGGAAGGCTACGTCGATCTCGCCGCGCTTGATCGCCTCGAACACCTTGCCTGCGGCATCGAACGGCACGAGCGAGAGCGGCACGCCAAGCCTGCGGCCGAGCTCATTGGCAAGATCGACCGTGATGCCCTTGGGTGCGCCGGTCGCCGCATCCCTCTGCGCGAGCACGGTGTTGCCAAGGTTGATGGATACGCGCAACGTGCCGGTAGGGGCGAACTGCTTGACGATGTCGGATGAAACTTGGTTCACGTTGGATGCCTCTGCGAATCAACGGCCGGCCTGCGGCCGCTTGCGAGGATCGACGATCGGCGCTGCCCCTGCAACAACTGGTTTACCGGCCGTCCGCTATGCTGGCCACACGCTCTCCCGGGTGAGGGTCCGAAATCCATGCGCGCGCTGACAATGCTCCTTTGCTTATCGCTTGCGGCCTGCGCCGCCACCCCGCCGGCTGGCGATCCGATCGGCGCATCGAGCGACGCAGCGGCCGGCGCCGGCCAGGCTTCGGCGAGCGCCGCGCCAACCGGCGAGTCCGAGCGTGTGACCCAGGCCCGGGTCGAATGCTGGGCCAAGGTCGAGCAGCAGAAGGGCCTGCGCAGCATCGACAGCCGCATCGCCTTCGTCGACAAGTGCGTCGCCGCCGCGCTCAAGCCATAGTGCCCGCGGAATAAGTCGCGTCGCGGCGCTGTTACACAGGCGAGCGGTTCGGCCGTGCGCAGCGGATTCGAAGGCGCCGCCGAGGTCGGGCCACGCAGGCTGGGGAAGCCAAGGAGACGTCCATGCGGATCATCATCGCCGTCCTTGCCGCCGTCTTCGTCGCGTTGACTGCGGATCGCGCCGAGGCAGACCCCTACCGCTGGTGTGCGGTCTACAGCGGCGGGGAGACCGGCGGCGGCGGCTCCAACTGCTATTTCATCACCCTTGAACAGTGTCAGGCGCAGATATCGGGAATGGGCGGCTTCTGCGAGCCGAACCAATTCTACGACGGTCGGCCGGTCATGACACCGGACGAGGGTTCGCGCCCACGTGCAAGCACGGGTCGCGCACGCAGGCCCTAGCCGCAGCGCACTCGCCCCCGCGTCGCCTGACCGCGGGAGTTCTGTCGGCGCGGGCGTGCGGCGGCAGGCCTGCGACACGGGCGCCAAAGACTGGATCGCGCCCAACCCTTGCGATTATTGTTGCGGCCAGTCCACGGTACTTCCGGCAACGGGGAGCGTGGTCCCTGTCGGGAGGTTGCAATGCGTGACATCGCCGTTCCTGCCATTGTGCTTGCGGCCGCCCTGGCCGCGTTCGCCGGGCCTGCAGCCGCGCAGTTTCCGCCACCACCGCCGCCACCGGGCTCACCGCCGCCGGTACGCGATCGATGGCCGGAACCGCCGCGGCGCACAGAACCCGCACCACAGCAACCCGCCCCGCAGCAGGCCACGCCGTCCCGCCGCCCCGCGCCGCAGGCCGAGGGCGAAGCTCCCGAGGCAAAGCCCGCGGTCAAGTCCGCAGCGCGGGCGGCTGCCGCCAACGTCGTCGTCTGTGGTGGCGTGTTCGCCAAGGATTCGACGCACCTGAAACTGGCAATCAAGTACGACTCGCGCAACGTCGTCTTCGGCCAAGTGGACGGTCCGGACGGCAGCAAGATCGACGCCACCATCCTGTTCCCGAACGATCCCCGCCGGCGCCTCGAAGTGCTGTGGAACAACGAGGCCAACCGCAGCGACACCTCGGTGATCGCCATCAACGGCCGCTCGCAATGGGTCGCACCGAAGGGTCTGAAGCTCGGCATGACGCTCGCCCAATTGGAGAAGGCGAACGGCCGGCCCTTCAAGCTCGGAGGCTTCGGTGCCGACGGAACCGCCTCGGTTGCCGGTTGGGAGAACGGCGCGCTCGCCAAGCTGCCGGGCGGTTGCAAGGTCGGCGTCCGTCTCGCGGCTGATCCGAAGGCACCCGAGGAGGCACGCCAGTCTGCTGCGGGCGACAAGGAGTTCATGTCGAACGATGCCGCGCTGCGCGCGCTCAAGCCGACGGTGGTCGAAGTTCTGATCGGCTATTGAACCGGCGACCGAAATGGGTCGCGCGGCGCCCCCATTGCGGCAGCTTTCGCCTTGCTGTCGTCACTGTGCCGCCCAACTGCCGTGTCGCAATCGGTATGCTCCTGGGGGAGCGTGATCGCAACGCGCGAGCAGGAAAGGGAGTCGTGCATGACCGTCGTCAAAACCGATCGGCCGGAGGAGAGCGAACAGGTTGCCGCGGTCGCCGCGGTGGAGGAGGTGGAGGGACAGATTCGGGCGTTCGTGCGCCGTGATGTCTCGGTGTTCCGCCGCTCGCGCACGGAGATCGGCCATGTCGGGGTCGACGGGATCAATTCCGTGATCGAGCGCGTGGCCGGCGCATCCGTCAACGAGATCGAGCGCGTGATCGCGGAATTGACGAGCGTGCGCGACATGGTGCGCAGCGAGGGCGAGCGCGTGCAGCGCGAGATTGCGGGCTATGCTTCGCTCACCCAGGCGGCGATGCAGTCGATGAAGATCATCGGCGATAGCCTGGCGCAGTGGAAATCGGGCTCGGCGCAAGCGCCGCGGGCGGGCGAATGACGCCAGCGGTTCGCCGGACGCCGCCGATCAGGATGCACCCGCGATCGTGACGGCGTGGATCGCCGCAGGGTCGAGGGCAAGGTGTCCCTCGACGTGCGCGAACACGATGGTCGCAGCGGTGAGCATCACCGCCGCGGTGACGCCGCCGAAGATCAAGCCGAGGAGCCCGAGCCCCGCACGATCAGCCTGCATGACGCACCCCTTGTGCTGCCGCAGTTCTTTGGTCGCGCCGGACGAGGGCCAGGTTCAACGGGAGCGAGAAGGGCCGACCGCCGCGAGCCCCTGCCGGATCCGGCGCGCAAGGGACGCGGCTCGCGCCGAAGCAAAGGAGCCTCCCGAAGGAGGCTCCCGCCGGGTCCGTGGTGCTGTTCCTCCCGCTCGGATCGGGCCGAGGGTTGCCCTGGACCTCGTTGTCGCACGCAAGCTCAAAGCATGGCGTAGGCGCTCGACACCATGCCGACCGGGCGGCCGTCCACCGCGCTCGACAGCATCACCCGGCCGAAGCTGTTGGTGCGGCCGATGCGCAGAATGCGCGCGTCCGCCAGCACGTCAAAATTCACCGGTCGCAGGAAGTGCGTGGTCTGATCCACCACGCTCATCGGCCGGTAGCCGCTCCAGGCCGCGGCGCAGGCCAGCATCATGGCCGCATCGGCGAGCGCCATCAGCGCCTGCGCGCAGACCACGCCGTCGCGGCAGAGCTTGGCGGAGAACGGCATGCGCACCACCGCTCCCGGCTGCCAGTCCGCCGGCGCCCCGGCCGGCCGGCCGGACTCGACCGCCTCCACCAGAAGGTCGAGGTCCTGCGTCCATGGCGACAAGGCACTGCTCAACAGCCGCCCGGCGGCCTCGATGCCAAAGCCGCCTTCGACGGGGTCAAGCCGACGCGCCTCCAAGCCCATGACTCGCCTCCGCTTCTCACGGCGCGTGCGCAGCTACGTGGTCGCGCGAATCAGTTTTTTCGAGACTAGAAGCGACGACTGGAAATCACCAGCATTTGCAATGACTTTGAACGCGCGAAAGCTGTGGTCAATCGGCACCGCCTGTGGAAAACCTGTGGCAAACCGCTGCGGACCGCAGCACCATGCGGCATCGATCGATGCGGGGAGAAGGCAGGTGGGCGCTGGATTTCACCGTGGTCTTGTGCGCATCGCAGCGGTCGCGGCACTTGCACTGCTGCTGGTAAAGCCTGCGACGGCGGCGAACTGGCTCGAGAAGAACACTTATCTCGCCGGCACCCGCTACGACGGCGCAGTGCCGCCCTGCGATTGGCCGACGGCGCTCGCGACCATTCAGGCGCGCTTTGCCAAGAAGGAATTCCGCTTCTGGCAGTCCGACCTGCAGATCATGGACTTCAAGGCCATCCGACAGACCGCGTTCCGGCCCTGGGCGCGTGGTACGCTGCCGCGCCGCTTCTGCAGCGGGCGTGTGCTCGTGTCCGACGGGCGCTGGCGCGCCCTGCACTATTCGATCATCGAGGACGGCGGCATGATCGGTGCCCATTGGGGCGTCGAATGGTGCGTGGTCGGGCTTGACCGCAACTGGGCCTACAATCCCGGCTGCCGCATGGCCCGACCCTGACCGCGTCGCCCGCATCGGGGACCGTCTCTGGCCAAAGAACGGCCCCTGGGCCCATATGGACACTTTTTATTTCCGTTTCGTTCTTGAAATGTTCTTTAATTCGTGCTCCATTTCCGTCGTTGGTTGTTGCAACGGGGGCGTCCCATGATCGCAATCCTCACCCGCACCGCAGCCTTCGCCATCGTGTTTTTCTTGCTCGCGTTCGGATCGGCGCCGGCGCAGGAGCAAGCACGCGGGCAGCACCAGCCGGGCCGTTTCGACTTCTATGTGCTCGCGCTGTCGTGGTCGCCGAGCTTTTGCCAGGACACGGCCGAACGCGGGCGCTCGGGCGGCGAACAGTGCACCAGCGCGCGGCCCTACTCCTTCGTCGTGCATGGGCTGTGGCCGCAGTACGAACGCGGCTTCCCGCGCGATTGCCAAGTGCCGGCGCCGCGCCTCAACCGCGATCTGATGGCCTCCATGCTCGACCTGATGCCGTCGCCGCGGCTGGTGTACCAGCAGTGGGACAGGCACGGCACCTGCTCCGGGCTTTCGGCGCAGGAGTACTTCGCGCTGGTGCGCAAGGCGCGCGCGGCGGTGAAAATCCCCGACGCCTACAGCGCCCCCAAGAGCACCTTGACCGTGACGCCGGACGAGGTCGAGGAGGCCTTCGTGAAGGCCAACCCGGGACTGACGCGGGCGGGCGTGGCAGTCACCTGCGGCGGCACGCGGCTTGGCGAAGTGCGCCTTTGCTTGACCAAGGATTTGAAGTTCCGCGATTGCCCCGAGGTGGATCGCCGCGCCTGTCGGCGCGAGCGGCTCACCATGCCGCCGGTGCGCGGCGGTTGATGCGTTTGCGGGATGTGCCGCCTGTCCGTCGCGTCCGCAGGCCGCTTGCATCAGGCAACGGTTGCATCAGGCAACGGTTGGATCGGGCAATGCTTGGATGAGTCAGAGGAGCCGCGCCACCTTTCGATGCGCCCGGCGTCCGGATCGACGCATCCCGGCGCAAGCGGCGGCTCGACCTTGCATACCCACTGCCGCGCACTGGGCAATCGTGGAGCGCGGCAATTTCGGAACACCGCGCGGCGAGGTAGAACGGCTGCGTGAACTATCGTCACGGCTATCACGCCGGCAATTTTGCCGATGTCGTCAAGCACGCGGTGTTCTGCCGCGTGCTGACGCACCTGCGCGAGAAGCCCGCCGCCTTCCGCGTGATCGACACGCATGCCGGTTCGGGCATCTATGATCTCACCGGGCCGGAAGCAGCCAAGACCGGGGAATGGCGCGACGGCATCGGCCGGCTATGGCAGGCCGACCTGCCGGCCGACGTCGGCTCGCTGCTTGCGCCCTATCTCAAGGTTGTTGCCGCCTGCAACCGAGACGCAACGACGCTGACGCGCTATCCCGGCTCGCCCGCGCTGGCGCAGGGGCTGTTGCGCCCGCACGATCGCCTGATCGCCTGCGAGATCGAACCGCAGGCGGCGGCCGCGCTTGCCCGGATCCTGCGCGGCGATGCGCGCGCCAAGGCGATTGCGATCGACGGCTGGACCGCGCTCAAGGCCTATGTACCGCCCAAGGAGCGCCGCGGCGTCGTGCTGATCGATCCGCCGTTCGAACAGCCGGGCGAGTTCTCCCGCCTTGTGCAGGACGTCGCCGCGGCGCATCGCAAATGGGCCACGGGTATCTATCTGTTGTGGTATCCGATCAAGGACTTGGCGGAGGTCACAGGCTTCGCCCGCAAGCTGTCGCGTCTTGCCATCGGCAAGGCGCTGCGCGCCGAGTTGATGGTTGCGCCTGCGACCATGACCGAAGGATTGCGCGGCACCGGGCTCATCGCAATCAATCCGCCGTGGCGATTGCATGACGAGCTCAAACGCCTCTTGCCCGCGCTCGCCCGGCTGCTTTCCCGCGGTGCAACCAAACCTTGGACGCTCGACTGGCTCGCGGGCGCAGACGGCACGTGAGACGGTTCGCCCCTTTCCAGGCGGGCGCCAATGCGTTTACCCTATGGTGCTGGCTTTGACGTTCCGCCTCCTGCAAGGGGGAGTCGGCGGGGTGACTGAGGCCTCTGGGGGCTGACACTTTCTCCGATTGCGAATGTCCGGCTGAGCCGCCGTGCCGCGGGGGGACGGTGGCGGTGTAACTTCGGGGAGAGGAGTTTCCCGATGCCAATGAGCGGTACGGTCAAGTTCTTCAACGGCGAGCGCGGCTACGGCTTCATCAAGCCGGACGACGGCGGGCGTGATGTGTTCGTGCACATCACCGCGGTCGAGCACGCCGGCCTGAAGTCCTTGACCGAAGGGCAACGCATCCAGTTCGATGTCGAGCCCGACAAGAAAGGCAAGGGTCCGAAGGCGGTGAACCTCGTGGTCACGGGCTGACCGCCGTCGACGGTCCGCTGCGCGGGCCCGAGCGCCCGCGCGAGGGGAGCAAGGGTTTGAATCGCCGCGGCCGCGTGCAGCCGCGTCCGTGAGGGTTCTCGACCTTGCGCATGTTTCGGCGAAGCCGGCACGGATTCGCCGGTCGAGTCATGCGCAATCCCAAGCATTCCGGAGTCCGCCCGCCTCCACCGAGACGGGCATTACAAGAGCGTGTTTCTGCATGATGATCCTGCGTTCCAATCCCGCCTCGCCATTCGGTCGCAAGGTGCGGATCGCCGCCGACCTGCTCGGTCTTTCCCACGACATGACGGTGGACTTGGCCGACACCAACGCCGCCGACGAGCCGCTGCGGCGGCAGAATCCGCTCGGCAAGATCCCCGTGCTGATCCTCGACGACGGCTCGGCGCTGTACGACTCGCGCGTCATCCTTGAATATCTTGATCATCGCGCCGGCGGCGGGCGGATCATCCCGCGCGAAGCTGCGGCGCGCTTTGCCGCGCTGCGGCTGCAGGCGCTCGCCGACGGCATGACCGACGCGCAGATCCTCGTCATCTACGAGGGCCGCTTCCGCCCGCCCGAACACCACGTGCGAAAGTGGCTCGACTATCAGGCCGACAAGATCAGGCGCGGGCTTGCCGCACTCGAGGCCGATCCGCCCTCGCTCGATCCACTCCCGCACGTCGGCCAGATCGCGCTCGCCTGCTTCCTTGGCCATCGCGATCTGCGCTTTGCCGGCGACTGGCGCGCGGATCACCCGCGGCTGGTCGTTTGGCTCGAGCGCTTTGCCGCGGCAGTGCCGGCTTTCGAAGCGACCAGGCTCGCTGCATAGCTCATATTTGGGCGACGCGGGAACCGGTTCACCCTTCAGGACACGCGCAAATCAGAATTTCAGAGCACTCTCCGGCTCCGCAGAGCCAGGGAGCGCCGCGGTCCGCCGGCGCGGTTGGTGCGCCAAGCTCTGTGCCAAGCCCTGCGCCAAGCCTTGCGCCAAGCCTTGCGCCAAGCGTTGCGTCAAGCCGCACGCCGGGCCTCGCCTTGGCGGAGACCGCACAGCATACTGATCGCCTCCTGCGCCAGCGGCACGCCGCACAACCCATCGGCTGAATGCCCTCGATCCGCGACATCCTCACCGGCCCATGGCGCGCGCTGCCGGTGCTCGGTCTCACGCAGATCATCGCCTGGGGCACGATCTTCTACTCGCCGGTTCTGACCGTACCGCTGATTGCAGCCGAGCGCTCCTGGTCGCTCGCCTTCGGCATGGGCGGTTTCTCGCTCGGGCTCCTGGTTGCGGGGCTGGTGTCGCCGTTCGTCGGCCGCGCCATCGATCGTTACGGCGGACATGTGGTGATGACGGCGGGCTCGCTCGTCAGCGCCGCGGGCCTCGTCGGCCTTGCGCAGGTGGAGCGGCCCGCAACCTATCTCGCGGTCTGGGTCGTGCTTGGCGCGGGGCTCAGCGCATCGCTGTATGACCCCTCCTTTGCCACGCTCGGCCGCATCTTCGGCGCGGCGGCACGGCGGCCGATCACCGTGCTCACGCTCGCCGGCGGCTTTGCCTCCACTGTCGGCTGGCCGACCACGCATCTGTTGCTCGGCCTCGTCGGCTGGCGCGGCACCTATCTGATCTACGCGGTGCTGATCGTCGCGGTCTGCACGCCGCTGCACGCCTTTGCCCTGCCGCGCAGCCGTGCCGTCTCGCTTGAGGGTGCCGCCGCGGCGCGGCCGGCCCGGACGCCGCCGCTCCTGCCCGCGCACGGCAAGGCGTTCGTGTTGGTGACCGCGGCTTTCACCGCCTACGCCTTCGTCCCCTCGGCGCTATCGGCGCATCTGCTCGCCATCTTCGGCCGCGGCGGCATCGATCCGGCCACCGTGGTGCTGATCGGCATGCTGTTTGGGCCGGCGCAGGTCGTCGCGCGCATCGGCGAACTCGCCTTCGGCCGCAATCTGCATCCGCTCGACATCGCGCGCGGGGCGGTCGCGCTGCTGGTCGCCGCCTTCCTCGTGCTCGCGCTCGCCGGACTGTCGGCGTCGGCCGCGGCACTGTTTGCGCTGATGTTCGGCGCCGCCAACGGCCTCATCACCATCGCACGCGGAGCGGTGCCGCTCGCGCTGTTCGGGGCCGAGGGCTACGGCCGGCTGCTTGGCCGCATCAGCGGGCCGTGGCTGGTGATGCAGTCCGCCGCGCCGCTCGTGCTCGCCTTCGTCGCCGAGCGGCTGTCCGATGCGGCCGCGCTGGCGCTGGCCGCGCTCTGCGCGGCGATCGCGCTCGCCTGTTTTGCCGCCATCCGCAGGCCCGCCGGCGCGACTTGATGCGCTTAGGCGCAGCCGAAGATGGCGTCGATCTCCTCCTGCGAGACATGGCCCGCCTCGCCCGGAAGCTTGGGACCGTTGAGAAGACGCCGTTCGCCCGCCTCGGCCTCGAACACCACCGGCTTGAACTGTTCGACCGCGCGCCAGATTTCCATCAGCCGCGCGGCGTGGACCTCGATGTCGCCCAGCGTCGCGATCACTTTGGCGATGCGCTGCCCGACGAGGTCGTGGAAATTGCACGCCTCGAACAGCTGCAGGACTCGGTCGTGGATGTCCTGCGCGAGCCTCTGTTCGTGCTCGTTCTTGAGGGCGGCGGACAGGGTTGCGGCGCTGCGCTCGATTTCCTCGGCCGCCTGCAGGATCGACTGCGTGGCCCGCTCGGTGCCGCTGACGACGGCTTCGAGCTCGCGGCCGGCGCGCGAGGTTGCAGCCCCGCGCAGGACATCGGCGCCCGCATCCGCCATCATCTCCCTGGTGCGCCCGAGCGCCGCGTAGATTTGCTCGAGTTCGCACTTGTAAGCCTGCGCCTCGGCGATCTGCGCGCGCGCACGCTCCATGGCCTCGCGCGAGACCTGCGCTGTCGGCGCGATTAACGCGCGCAGCGCCGCGATCTCGCTCAGAAGCTCGCGCCGGCGCGCATCCTCGGTCGCGCGCGCCGCAGCGGGGTCGCGCGTTTGCACGCGCGCACTCTCCTCGATGCGAAACACGCTTCGTTGCACGGCCATTGACGCCCCCTATTGGCAATATCCTACCGTGATGGCGCTTAAGATCGGGTTCACGCGCGATCCGCGGGACAGCGCGCGCCCTGACGGCATCGCCACCCACGGTTAACCATGCGGCGGCGCCCTTCACTCAAAATAAACTCTAATTCGACGAAACGCGCGCACAGCCCGCGATGCGTGCAATGCGCGCTGCGGCTTTTACCGATCAGTACATTTTTCACCATGTAGTCCGGCGCGGGAGCGATCCCGCGACGAAAACCAGTGCAGAGTACGTCGATGCATCGTCTTGTGTTCCTCGCGCTCATGGCAAGCGCGATCGGCGGCACGGCCGCCTTGACGCCCGCAGGCGCGGAGCCGTTGTCCCTGCAACCCAACCGCTACAATTACGGCGATCGATCGGACGACAATTGGATGGCGCAGCGCCGCGCGCCGGCCTATATCGCCCCGCAAGCGGCACCGGCGCCGGCCGCGCCGTTCGTCGAGCCGGCGGTGCGATACGCCGCCGCCCCGCCGGTCGATCTTGGCGGCGGCTTTATCGAGTTTCTGTTCGGCGGCGGCCGGCCGATGGCTCCGCCGCGCCCGCAATCCGAGGTGCTCTTGCGGCCGCAGCCGCAGGCCATTCACGAGGCCGCAATCGCGCCGCAGCAGCGCGCGATCGATCCGAAATATCTCAAGCAGGTCGTGCCCTATGCCGGCCCGCATGCACCGGGCACCATCGTCATCGACACGCCCAACCGCTTCCTCTACCTCGTGCAGGACAACGGCACGGCGATCCGCTACGGCATCGGTGTCGGCCGTCCCGGCTTCACCTGGTCGGGCGAGAAGACGGTGACGGCCAAGAAGGAGTGGCCGGACTGGGTGCCCCCGCCGGAGATGTTGCAGCGTCAGCCCGACCTGCCGACCTGGATGGCAGGCGGGCCGCAGAACCCGCTCGGCGCCCGCGCGCTCTATCTCGGTTCCTCGCTTTATCGCATCCACGGCTCGAACGAGCCCTGGACCATCGGGCAGGCCGTGTCCTCCGGCTGCATCCGCATGCGCAACGAGGACGTCATTGACCTCTACGACCGGGTCAAGGTGGGCACCAAGGTCGTGGTGATCTGACGCCGCCGAGGCTTGTTGCCGACAGGGGCCGCCGTTATCGGCGGCCTCGCTCGTCAGGCTTCGGAATCGTCGCCGTCGCCGACATCGAAATCGGCGTCGTCATCGCCTTCGAAAAACTCGGCCCTGCCCTGCGGGGCGTCGAAGAGGCCGGCGGCTTGCGCCCCGCCGCCGAGGGCAGCCTGACGCATGCCGCCGATGTCGTCGATCCCCGCCTCGCGCGCGAGATCGCCGCTTGGGCCGCCGCCCGAACCCCAGGGGCTCGTCGCATCCTGCGGCGGTTGGTCGAAGACGCGCGAGCCGGCTTGGGCCGAACTGCCGAACAGTCCGCGCAGGCCCTGCATCAGCAGCGCGCCGCCGATGGCGCCGGCCGCCGCAGCGGCGGCCGTGCCGAGAAAGGTGCCGCCGCCCGGGCCTTGACCCGGCGCAGGCCCGTAGCCGGGCGCGCCGGGCTCGAACGGCGGGCGTTCGGCGCCCTGCCCCCACGCGCTCGACGCGGGCGCTCCCGGGCGCACGGTTGGAACCGAGCCCTGTTGCTCGCGCCGCCCGAGCAGCGCATCGCGCATGCCCTCGAGAAAGCTTCCGGATGATTGCGGCGGCTGCGCGATTCCGAGTTCGGCTTCGAGCTCGCGAATGCGCGCGTCGGCGCGCCGGAGCGCTTCGTCCTGCACGAGCACGGTCTGCACCAGCGGATAGACCGCATTGGGCGCGCGCGCGAGCCCCTCGTTGATGACGTCCACGGCTTCGGCGTCGCGCGCCTCGCTTTCCAGCGCGGCAAGCCGATCGAACAATTCCTCGACCAGTTGGCGTTCCTGCGGGGTCATAGCGTCCCTCCTCTGCGGGCGACCGCGGCCATCATGTAATCAGCCCATGACTGCGGCGTAATGCCGGAGCAAAAATAAAGCCGTCGCCGTGACCGACGGACAAGCCGTTGCCAGGTTTGCGCTTTTCAGGCCAGGGCGACGCCATGGGCACGCAGCAGATCGGGAAAGGCGTCGCCCGCCAGAAAGGCATGTTCGCGTTCGCGCTGTGTCGTGAACGGATCGAGCCGTTCAAGCTCGGCGTCGACAAATCCCGGATGACACATGACCACCCCCTGCGGCGGCAGATGCGCGAGAAAGGCGGCGAACAGCGCAGCAAAGTCGGGCGGCGGATCGGCGGCAAAATCGTAAGCGCCGGCAAAGGCCGGATTGGTCGCGACTCCGTAGCGCACGGCCTGTGCGCGAAACGAGCGGCTGAGCAGGTCGAGCACCAGCGCCTTGCGGTCGGCGAGCCGCGCGGCGAGCGGTAGGGCGCGGCCGCACTGGCGCACCCAGGCGCGCGGGGCGGATTCCCTTGCCACTTCCAGCAGCGCGCCGCGCACCTGCGGAAACAGGTGCACGTGCTGGTGACCGTCGATGAAATCCGGCGTGCGGCCGAAATGCGCCACGAAGGCCTTGAGCTGCGCTGCGATCTCGGCGACCAGCCGCCGCCGTGACAACGTGCGCAGCGCTCCGCGCAGGAACACGCGCTCGAGCGGCAGGAAGGCTCCGCCACGCAGCGGCGCGAAGTCCGCGGTCAGCGGCCGGAACGGCGCGGTCAACGTCACGTGCAGCCCGATCGCAACCCGACGCGAGCCGGCGTTGAGCATGGCAAGCGACGCCGCCTCCGCGCGATCGAAGCTCGGCGCCACCACCATGACCGAGGTGGCATTGAGCCGCCCGCGCATCACCAGGTCGCGGATGGCCTTGCTGACCGCGGGCGAGATGCCGTAGTCGTCGGCGCAAAGCCAGATCGGCCGGCGCAGCGATTGCCCCACCGCCTCTTTCTTGCTCGCGATGTCCCGTTGCCTTTCAGCCAGCACGGCAGATTCCAATGGCCGCCGGCGGCAGCATAGCGATTTCCGTGCGCCGGCGGTACGCCGTCATGGCATTGGCCACGACAGAAACTGCAAGCGGTGCATAAGTCGCCGCACGCATCATTCGGCGGCGGTGCGAGTCTGTGGCGCTTCGGCGCGATCCTGCGCCGTGCGGACGCGATGCTCGGCGACGAAGTAGATCGGCCGCGCCTTGATCTCGGACAAGATCTTGCCGATGTATTCGCCGACGATGCCGATCATGATGAGCTGAACGCCGCCCAGCACCATCAAGCCGACCACGACCGAAGGGTAGCCGGGCACCGATTTGCCGTAGACCAGCGTCTCCCACAGGATCATGCCGCCGAAGATCAGCGCGCCCGCCGCAAGCAACAGGCCGAGCAGGCTCGCAAGCCGCAGCGGAGCGACGGAGAACGAGGTCAGGCCCTCGATCGATAGGCCGATCAAGCCGTACCAGTTCCAGCTCGTGCTTCCGTGCCGGCGCTCGGCCGGCTCGTAGTCGACCCGAAGTTGGCGGAAACCGATCCAGCTTGCGAGGCCCTTGAAGAAGCGGTTGCGCTCGGGCAGCCGGCGCAAGGCGGCCGCCGCGCGCGGCGACAACAGCCGGAAATCGCCGGCATCCTCGGGAATGCGCTGGCGCGCGCCCCAGTTGATCAATGCATAGAACAGCTTGCCGCCCAACCGGCGCAGCCAGGGCTCGTTCTGGCGGTGCGCCTTGGCCGTATAGACCACGTCGTAGCCGCCATCGAGCCAGTGAGCGACGAGCGTCGGGATCAGCGCCGGAGGATGCTGGCCGTCGCCGTCCATGAACAGGACGGCGTCGAACCTTGCATGATCGAGGCCCGCGGCCAGCGCCGCTTCCTTGCCGAAATTGCGCGAAAGCGACAGCACTTGCACGTCGAGGGCCTCCGCCGGCAGAGACGCCGCAACGGCGAGGCTGTCGTCGCGGCTGCCGTCGTCGACATAGACCACCTCCATGGCGAGCCCACGGGTCCGGCGCAGGTCCCGCGCCACCGCCGCGAGGCCCTCGTGCAGGTGCGCAAGGCCCGCGCCCTCGTTGTAGACCGGCACCACCACCGACAGGCCGGCCGGCGGGCTGGCGGCCGCAGGCCGCTGTGGCAGGCTTGTGCGCCGGGCTTGTGGATTTTCGCTCACGCTGTGTTGGCCCTCGGCTTTGCCGAATTCATAGGCATCGCTCCTCCCGCGGTGTTATAGCGCAACGCCCGGCGCGCCGCTGCACGCCGCATTTGGGCCGTGGAATCAGCCGGTTATCAAAACGCGGCCGGCACCTGCCGGGTTCCTGCCGAGGCGCCCCGCGGGGGAGCCGGGGGCGCGGCGGGACCTGAGCGGGATTGTTGCCAACGCAGGGCTGACGCTTTGCCCGGAGGCGGGAAAGCGTTAAGCGAAGCCCATGCCGACGACCCCCTCACTGCTCGAACGCCTGCTGCAGGCCTGGCACGAGCGCGGACCCGCGCTCAAGGCGCTGAGCTTCGGCCTCATCGGCATCATCAACACGCTGATCGACGCGACGGTGTTCTTTGTGGCGCTGGGCGCAATCGTGCTGGCGGGTTACGATCACGACGCGAGCGGCGCGCTGATCGCCGCCAACGTACTGGCCTGGCTCGTGGCCGTTTCCGGTTCCTACGTGATGAACTCGTTCATCACGTTCGCGCGCGAATCCGGCCGCAAGCTGCGCTGGCGCGACTATGGCGCCTTTGTCGCTTCCGGCGTCGCCGGTGTCGTCGCCAACACGGCCACTCTGCTGATCGCGGCGCAACTGCTGTCGCTTCCGGTGTGGGCGGCCAAGGGCTGCGCCATCCTGGTGAGCTTTCTGGTCAATTTCTCGCTGTCGCACTTCGTCGTGTTCCGCAGGCGGGCGCACCCGGCCGACGATCTGCGCTGACCGCGCGAAAGCTACGGCAGGGCCGCGATCAGCCGCTCATACAGCGGATTGTCCGGAGCAAACACGTATTCGATCTCGGCAACGGTGACGCTCTGCGCGCCGTGCTCGCGCAGAAAGCTTGCGAGCCCGTGCACCGCAGCCGGCGGACAATGCAGCGTCAGCATGCCCGACGATGTCGGCCCGCCGAACGGCGCCGAAACGCCGAACTTCTCCCGCGCCTGCGCCAGCAGCGCCTCGTTGCAGCCGGGAAAGCGCGTGCGCACCTCGCGATTCGCGGCGGCGCGCGCCTGCGCGGCGACGCGGTCGAGGATGCGGCTTGCGATTTCGCGCTCGGTGGCGCCCCAATTGGCCGCACGCGCGGCCACCAGATTGGCCTGGGAGCGAAGGATGACGCCGTCCTCCACCACCTTGAGGCCGTTGGCGGCCAGCGTCGCCCCGGTCGTTGTGATGTCGACGATCAGCTCGGCGGAACCCGCGGCGGGCGCCGCCTCGGTCGCGCCCGAGCTTTCGACGATGCGGTAGTCGACGATGCCATGGCCGGCGAAGAAGGCGCGGGTGAGATTGACGTATTTCGTCGCCACCCGCATTTTGCGATTGTGCCGCAGGCGGAACGCGGTCGCCACGTCGTCGAGGTCGGCCATGCTGCGCACGTCGATCCACGCCTGCGGCACCGCGACCACCACATTGGCGAAGCCGAAGCCGAGCCCGTCGATCATCACCACGCGCCGGTCGGCGTCGGGAATCATCTCGCGCACGAGGTCCTCGCCGGTGACGCCGAGATGCACGGCGCCCTGCGCCAGCGCCCCCGCGATCTCGGCGGCGGAGAGATAGGCGACCTCGACCTCGGGCAGTTCGGCGATGGCGCCGCGGTAGTCGCGCACGCCGCGCGGCCGCGTGAGCCGCAGGCCGGCGCGCGCGAAGAACGCATCCGCATTCTCCTGCAGGCGCCCCTTCGAGGGAACGGCGATGACGAAGGGGCCGCTCATGCCGGCCTCCCGGCCTGGGCGACGCGCTCGATCCAGACCGCGAACCCGACCGCGGGGATCGGTGCGGCGGCGCCGAGCCGCGAGAGCAGGCCGTCGTAGCGGCCGCCGGCCACCAGCGGCCCGTTGGCATTGGAAGCCTGTGGATCATGCAGTTCGAAGACGAAGCCGGTGTAATAGTCGAGGCCGCGCCCGAAGGCGGTGGAAAATCGGATGCGGCCCGGCTCGATGCCGCGCGCGGCGAGGAATCCGGTGCGGCTCTCGAACCGGTCGAGCGCGGCGGAAAGGTCGATGCCGGCGTCGGCGGCGAGTGCACGCAGCTCGGCCGCACCCTCGTCCGGATCGCCAGTGATGGCGAGGAACCGCTCGATCAGCCCGCGCGTCTCGCGCGGCAGCCCGGTCGTGGCGCCAAGCGCCGCCTGTTCGAGAAAGCGCTCGGCGATCTCGCCGACGCTGCGGCCGCCGACGGTGCTGATGCCGGCGATCGACAAGAGATCGGTGACAAGCGCGCGCGCCGCGCGCGGATCGGAGCCGGCCAGCGCCGAGAGCACGCCCTGGTATTCGGGACGCCCTCCCTCGGCACGCAGGGTCAACAGGTCGAGGTCGTGGGCGAGCGAGGACTTGCGATTGAAATCCTTGATCAGGCGCCGCTTCCAGGCCGGCGCAAGATCGAGCGCGGCGATCAGCGCGGCAAACAGCGACACATCGCCCATGCGGATTTCCGGCCGCTCGATGCCGTAATGGGCGGTGGCCTCGAGCCCAAGCGCGATCATCTCGGCGTCGGCGGCCGCCGCATCCGGGCGGCCGAACGACTCGATCCCCGCCTGCAGGAACTCCGACGGCGCCGCCCCGCGGTCGCGGAACACCGGTCCGAGATAGCACAGGCCCTGCGGGCTCCCGGCCGCGGGCGAGGCGAGATAGTCGCGCGAAACCGGGATGGTGAGGTCCGGCCGCAGGCACAGTTCGCGCCCCTCGGCATCGGTCGTCAGGAACATCCGGCGGCGGATGTCCTCGCCGGACAGATCGAGAAACGGCTCGGCCGGCTGCAAAATCGCGGGCGCGACCCGGCGATAGCCGGCCCGCTCGTAGGCTGAAACGAGCGCCTCGGCCCGGCCATCGGGCTGCCATGTCGGTTGCGGTGTGGTCATGATCGTGGTCGCTCGCTGCGGGCCTTGCCCGCGCCGGGGCCGGCTTTAGCACGGCGGCATTAAGGTTTCGACGCCGTTCGCCCGATGCGCTTAACGCCGCAAGCGGTGTTTTTCCCGTGGTAACCGGACCGTTGCCGACGGCATGCCGTCCGCCGGGCGAAAGCGTGCTGCCGGCCCGGGCGACACGGGGCCACCGCCCGCAACGGCTCGCCGAGCAACTTTTGTTACAATCCTACATGCACGCAATTGCAGAGGTCCCGACGCCGGGGACCGACCCTTGCGGCGCGATCGTTAACGGGTTGGCAAAGCGCGCGGTTGTTGAATGGGGTACCGGGACGAGGATCGACCCATGCAGCCAGTCTCGCGCGCGACCGTGGAGGCGTTCTATCAGGCCTACATGATGCGCGACGCCGCGCGCGTGGCGCCGCTGCTCGATGACGACATCGATTGGGTGATCTCCGGGCCGATCGACATCATGCCGTTCTGCGGCCAGCGCCGCGGCAAGTCGGCCGTGCTCGAGCTGGTCGACCGAAGGCTGCCGAAGACGCTCGAGGCCATGAGCTTCCATCCGGAGACGCTGCTGATCGACGGCGACAGGGCGGCCATGCTGGCCACGCTTTCGGCCGTGCTCACCAAGGACCGGCACAAGGTGCGCTACCGCTTGGCCCATTTCCTGCGCTTTCGTGACAGCAAGCTGATCGAGTTCCGCTCGATCATCGACACCTTCGACGCCGCCGAGCAAATCCTCGGCCACAGCATCGACCTGTCGCCGAGGCGGGATTTGGCCGAAGGCCCCGAGCGCGGCGATCACCTGTTCGCGGTGTGACGGCCGCGTCCGGCCGGGCAACCCGCGCGGTCGCGGGCGGCGGCGATCAGTCCCACTGCACATCGTGGCGTTTGAGCACCCCGCGCACGGCCTCGACCAGGCGCTCCTCGGGCACGGCGCGCTGCACCTCGGCCTGCTTGCGCCGGTATTCGTCGCGATCCTTGATCGTGGAGAGCGCCGCGCCCAGGATCAGGTCCTTGATCTGCACCTCGCCCCTGGCCTTTTCGTCGCCACCCTGGATGACGACGCAGGGACTGCCGCGCCGATCGGCGTACTTCATCTGCGGGCCGAACCTGCCGCTGCCAAGATACATTTCCGCGCGGATGCCGGCCGCGCGCAGCGCCGCGACCATGCGCTGATAGTCGGCGATGCGGTCGCGGTCGAACACGGTGACGACCACGGGGCCCGGCGCGGGCCTGGTTTCGATCTTGCCGAGATGCGTGAGCGCCGCCAAGAGCCGCGACACGCCGATGGAGAAACCCGTCGCCGGCACCGGCTCGCCGCGAAAGCGCGCCACAAGCCCGTCGTAGCGTCCGCCGCCTGCGACCGAACCGAAGCGCACCGGCTTGCCGTCGTCACCCGTGATTTCGAAGGTCAGGTCGGCCTCATAGACCGGTCCGGTGTAATATTCGAGACCGCGAACAACCGAGGGGTCGATGACGATGCGGCCGTCGTTGTAGCCCGCAGCCGCGACGAGCCGTCCAAGCTCATCGAGTTCGTCGATGCCCGTCTCCGCCGTCCGATTCGCACCGAAGAAGTGGCGCAGCCTGGAAATGAAGGCCGAGTGCGAATAGACGATCGGGGCCGTGGCACCGGTCCGCCACAGCCGCACCGAGTCCGCCGACGTATCGGAGTCCGGCAGCGCCGGCAGCGACACCGCCGACAGCATGTACTGGATCACCTGCGATACCTGGTCGTCATCAAGTCCCGCGCCTCTGGTGAAGTCGCCGCTTTCGTCCTCGCGTCCCGGACCGAGCAGTTGCTTGACGCCGCGCGTGCCCAGTCGATCGTATTTGTCGATCGCCCGCAGCACGGTCAGCCGGCGCCCGGCATTGGCTTCACCGCCGAGCCCGATGGATTCCAGCACGCCATCGAGCACCTTGCGGTTGTTCACCTTCACCACATAGCTGCCGCGCGGGATGCCGAGCGCCTCCATGGTGTCGGCGGCCATCATGCAAATCTCGGCGTCGGCAGCCATGCTCGCCGAGCCGACCGTGTCGGCGTCGAACTGCATGAACTGGCGAAAGCGTCCCGGACCCGGCTTCTCGTTGCGGAACACCCAGCCGTAGCGGTAGCTGCGATAGGGCTTGGGCAGCGTGTCGAAGTTTTCCGCCACGTAGCGCGCGAGCGGCGCGGTCAGATCGTAGCGCAGCGACAGCCATTGCTCGTCGTCGTCCTTAAACGAGAACACGCCCTCGTTCGGCCGATCCTGGTCGGGCAGGAACTTGCCGAGCGCGTCGGTGTATTCGATCGCCGGCGTCTCCACCGGCTCGAAGCCGTAGCGCTCGTAGACCTGCCGGATCGACTCCAGCATGCGTCGGGTGGCGGCGATCTCCGCCGGCCCGCGGTCGGCAAGTCCGCGCGGCAGGCGCGCTTTCAGCTTGTTGCTCTTATCGGACATCGACGTTCATGCTGAATGAAGCGTTAGTGTTGGCAGCCCGACCGCGCCAATGGCCAGCGGCGAACGCGCCTCAGCGGCGGCAGGAGCGATAATCTCTTTTACTACAAACTGCGAGTGGTCTAGACTAGTCGACGTTCGAGGGCCCGACCATGCGTGCCGGTCACGCGGTTGCCGCAGCGATGTGGGTCGTGGCGCTGTGCGCCGCCCCGGCGCCGGTCGCGGCTCAGTTCATTCCACCCCCGCCACCGCCGCCGGTCCTGCCGCCGAACTATCAGCAGGCTCCGCAGCAGCAGATGCAGATGCTGCAGAGGACTCCCATGCTGGGCTATCGCTGCATCACGCAGGCAGGCGTTTGCGTGCTGCAGGGCCCCGGATATGTCGGGACCCTCTGCACCTGCGCCGCGCCGACCGGCGCGCCGATCCCCGGCCAGATCATCCCCTGATTGGCCGGTCCGCTGAGCTTGAGCGGCCATCAGGCGTTCACGCCGGCGCGCGGATCGATGTCGGTGAAGATTCGGCGGATCGGCATGCCGAGCACGAAGGCGATGTCACGCTGCTTGTCGTAGGGAACGAGGTCCTTCTCGTCCGCCCACTCTTCGAGCTTCTGGGCGGACACGTCGAGGCGCTGAGCCAAGTTCTCCACCGTGATGTTGCGTTCCTCCAGCAGTGAGCGCAGATGCACCGCCCAGCGCCCGGCTTGGCTCGCCTCGACGCTGCCGAGCCAGCTTCCCGTGGTCTTGCGGAACAGGTCGATCGCACGTTCGGAGAGAAGCCCGGCCGCCATCGCCAGAATGGCGATCAGGAATGGGCTCAGCACGGCGGTGTCGGCGCTCTGCGGATGATCGGTGATGGCGATGAAGCCAGCGCGGAACAGAATGTAGACGACAAGCGCACAGATGAGTCCGAGGATCGGCCCGATCACGACGTTGCGAAGATTGGGGTCCTTGCCCGAGACGTAGGTGAAGAACACGATGCGCAGAACCGCGCCGAGAATACCGGCAAAGAACACCAGCATGAGCGCAAGAAAGTCGCTCGGGCTGATGAGGATGTCCTTGAGATAGCCGAGCGACAGCCGCTCGTAGAACTGATAGTGGCTGACGAACTCGAATGCACGCTGGTCGCCGTCCGCGGCGACGCCGGCCGACGCGGCAATGATCGATCCGCCCGCGCGCGGTCCCTCGCTCGATATGATCGGACCGCCCGGCACGGGCCCATGGGGGGCGACCGGCCCCGCGCCGGCTTCGGGACCCGACGGCGCTGCGGGCGGCATGGCCGGACCGGACGATGCGGGCGGCGGCGCTTGCGCCCACCGTTCCCCGCTGCCCCGCCCAACCGTCGCACCGTCGGGCCAGGCCGGACGCGCCACGTTCGCAGGCTCAGGCCGCAGCGCGGGCGGCTGCGACCGATTGGCTTCCGGCCCCGATTCCGGCGGCGGCGGCGCGGCAGGCGGTCGCGCCGGCTCGCAGCCGCTGTCGATCTTGCGATAAAGCCGGATGATGCTGGCGAGCCGGTCGATGTGATCGCACAGCGCGCGCCGCTTTTCGAGCTTGAAGTTGTACGGAGTGTGGAGCGTGCCCCAGTATCGCTGATTGAGCTGAGCGATCACGTCCATGTCGGAGGAATAGAGTTCGATGATAGTTGAAAGATTGACCTCGCCGATCTTGCGGTCCCCCATCACCTTGACAAACTGCGCCTGGATGCTGCGCAAGAGCTCGCGCGCAGGGGGGTCGAGCTTCGAGGGTGGCGCATCCTGCGCCGGCGCCGAAGTTGCGACCGTCTCCGGCGTCAGCGCCGCGATCGGCCGGCTCGCGCCGTCGGCCGGCGGCTCGGACTTCGTTCCCTCGAACGGGATGTTGCGCAGGAACGCCGCGCACTTCTGCACGTTCTCTTTCTCGGCTTTGGCGTCCGCGTCACCCTTGAACAGCGAACAGATGCGGTCGATGCGGTATTGGATGCCGTTCAGCGCGTAGGAGACCGCGGGGGTCTCCGTGGTGATCTGTTGGGAAAGATCTTTCAGATCGTCAAAGCTCTTGCGGATGTTGCGCTCGGTCTCGACGTAGTAGACGAGTTGCCCCGGGGTGAGCCCCGGATGCGCCCGCAAGAGCCGGGACTGGTATTGCATGAATGCAATCAGCAGTCCGACGACGAGGACGAGGCCGACGCTGACGACGCTGGCAATGCACAAGGATACCGAGATTCGCCGCCCGGACCACTTCAGCGCGCCGCCGCGTGCATGCGATTGACCGCCGCCGCCCGGCGACCGAGGGCCTTCGCTTTCCGAACCGTCCGACATGCGGAAGGCGTCCCGAATTGATCGCGGCCGCTGCGGACTTCGCAGCACAAAAATCTAGCACAAGTTGCGATCTTTTGGCTACACACGGACAATGCAAGAAGGCGGCCGTGGTTAAGCGGCCGCCAACCGCTCGCCGCGATCCGGGCGGAGTGTCGGCGCATTCACCCTCAGGCGGCCTGACCGAACGCGTTTCGCCGCGCAGCATTCGCTGATAGCTTCGCGGCAATCGGCCCGCCGCCGGACAAGGACCCCACCCATGGCACAAGCGCACAAGATGACCGCCGCCGCGGCCTCGGTTCCCAACGACCTCGAAGCCTTCTTCATGCCGTTCACCGCCAACCGCGCCTTCAAGGCGCGGCCGCGGCTGGTCGTGCGCGCCAAGGACATGCACTACTACACGCCGGAGGGGCGTCCGATCCTCGATGCCGCGGCCGGCCTGTGGTGCACCAACGCCGGACACAACCGCGACCCGATCGTCCAGGCGATCCAGAAGCAGGCGGCCGAACTCGATTTCGGCCCGACCTTCCAATTCGGCCATCCGCGCGCCTTCGAGCTTGCGAGCCGGATCGCCGCGCTCGCACCCGCCGATCTCGATCACGTGTTCTTCTGCAATTCCGGGTCCGAGGCCGCCGACACGGCGATGAAGATCGCGCTCGCCTACTGGAATGCGCGCGGCCAAGCGCAGCGCACCCGCTTCGTCGGCCGCGAACGCGGTTACCATGGCGTCGGCTTCGGCGGCATGTCGGTCGGCGGCATCGCCAACAACCGCAAGGCCTTCGGCACCATGCTGCCGGGCGTGGACCATCTGCCGCACACCTACGACCGCGAGCACCAGGCGTTCTCCAAGGGGGAGCCGGCCTTTGGCGCCCACCTCGCCGACGAGCTTGAGCGCATCGTTGCGCTGCACGGCGACAGCACCATTGCGGCGGTGATCGTCGAGCCGATGGCTGGATCGACCGGCGTTTTGCCGGCGCCGGCCGGCTATCTGCCGCGGCTGCGCGCGATCTGCGACAAGTACGGCATTCTGCTGATCTTCGACGAGGTCATCACCGGCTTCGGCCGGCTCGGCCATGCCTTCGCCGCCGAGCGCTATGGCGTCGTGCCCGACATGATCACGTTCGCCAAGGGCGTGACGTCCGGCAGCGTGCCGATGGGCGGGGTGATCCTGCGCAAGGGCATCTATGATGCGTTCATGCAGGGCCCCGAGCACGTGATCGAATTCTTCCACGGCTACACCTATTCGGCGCATCCGCTGGCCTGCGCGGCGGGGCTCGCCGCCCTCGACCTCTATCGCGATGAGGACCTGTTCGCGCGGGCAAGGAAGCTCGAACCGTTGTGGTACGACGCGGCAATGACGCTGAAGGGCGACCCGCGCGTGCTCGACATCCGCTGCGTCGGGCTGACCGCCGGCATCGATCTTGCCTCCCGCCCGGACGCCTTCGGCCGGCGCGCCTTCGAGGCGATGGAGCGCGGCTTCCACGAGGAGGGCATCATGTTCCGCGTGGTGGGCGAATCGATTGCGGTGACCCCGCCCTTGATCGTGAGCGAGGGCCAGATCGGGGAAATCTTCGACAAGCTCGGCCGCGTCATCAGGGCGCTGGCTTAGCCGCTCGCGGTTGCGAAAGATCAATGCCGGCCGGGCATGAGCCGGCACGTTGCGCGGCTCATGGGCACGATGAACGGCGTCAATTCATGTCGCGCAGGCTGCTGACAATCGTCGCCATCGCCGTGCTGTCGACGGCGGCGGGCCTGTGGTGGGCGTTCGGCCGGGGCGAGGAGGTGACCGCGGTTGCGGCCACGCGCGGCACCGCGGCGGAGATCGTCTATGCCACCGGCACGGTCGAGCCGGTGGGCTGGGCCGAGGTCACGACGGTCGTGCGCGAGCGCATCGTTGATCTGTGCCTGTGCGAAGGCCAGCCCGTGGCGCGCGGCGATGTTCTGGCCCGGCTCGACGACCGCGAAGCGCAGGCGCAGCTCAAGGAATTGCGGGCGCGCGAGGAATTCCTGCAGCGCGAATTGTCGCGCGTGTCTGAGCTCATGGCGCGCGGGGCCGCCACGGCGCAGGCGTTCGAGCGCGCCTCGCGCGACGTCAATCAGATCCAGGCGCTGATCGCCCTGCAGGAGGTCAAGATCAGCGACTATGTCATCCGCTCGCCGATGGACGGCGTGGTGCTGCGCCGTGACGGCGAGATCGGCGAGATTGCCGAGGTCGGCCAGGTGCTGTTCCGCGTCGGCGTGCCGAAACCCCTGCAGGTGGTGGCCGAGGTCAACGAGGAGGACATTCCCCGCGTCGCCGTTGGCCAGGCCGCGCTGCTGCGCACCGACGCGTTCCCGGGCCAGCGGCTCGAGGCCAGGGTGCGCGAGATCACGCCGATGGGCGATCCGGTGACCAAGACCTACCGCATCCGCCTGTCGCTGCCCGACGACACGCCGCTCAAACCCGGCATGAGCGTGGAGGCCAACATCATCACCCGCGAGAAGCCGAACGCGCTCTTGGTGCCGAGCGACGCGATCCTGGACAACGCCGTGTTCGTGGTCGAAGGCGCGCGCGTGCGCCGGCGTCCGGTCGAGGTCGGCATCCGCGGCACCCGTCAGAGCGAGATCGTGTCCGGGCTGCGCGAGGGCGAGCGGGTGGCCTCGCCCGTAAAGAGCGTTCTGCGCGACGGCAGCCGCGTGCGCGTCGTGCAGGCCGGCGCAAGACCATGAACCTCGTGTTCGACATCGCCTGGACGCATGTGCGCACGCGCGCGCGGCAGACCGGTGTCGCGGTCGCCGGCGTCACCGTGGGCGTCGGATTTTCCATCATGATGGCGGCGTTGATGCAGGGCTCGCAGGACGACTTCATCCGCCAGCTCGTCAACGCGCTGCCGCACATCACGGTCACCGACGAGCGGCGCAATCCGCCGGCCCAGCCGGCGGAGCTCGCCTTCGACGCCGCGGAAATCCGCGGCCTGACCCCCTCGGTCCGGCGCCGGGGGATCAAGAATCCGCTCGCCTCGATGGCCGCGCTTGAGGCCTGGATTCCGGGCGCCGTGGCGCCCTCGGTCAAGGTGCAGGCGATCCTGCGCTATGCCGCGCGCGACGTCGGCGCCAGCGTCATCGGCATCGATCCGCACCGCGAGGCGCGTGTCTCGGAATTGCCGCGGCAGATGCGCCAGGGCACGCTCAACTCGCTGTTCACCGCCACCAATGCCATCATCCTCGGCGACCGGCTGGCGGAAAAGTTCGGTGCCCGCGTCGGCGCCAACATCACCGTGCAGACGAGCGAAGGCGCGCACGCCAACGCCCAGGTTGTCGGCCTGTTCCATTCCGGCGTGCGCGCGGTGGACGAAGCCACCGCCTATGTGCTGGTCAAGACCGGGCAGATTCTCGCCCGCCAGACCGGGCTCGTGAACGAGCTCCGGCTGCGGGTCGATGACCCGATGCGCGCGCGCGAGGTCGCGGCGCGGGTGGAGCGCGAGATCGACTACAAGTCGGTGTCCTGGCAGGAGGCGCATGAGGACCTGCTCAGCACGCTCGTGATCCGCAATGTCATCATGTACACGATTGTCGGCGCGATCCTGCTGGTGGCGAGCTTCGGCACCTACAACATCATCTCCACCATCACCCATGAGAAGGCGCGCGACATCGCCATCATGAAGTCGCTCGGGCTCAGCGAGCGCACCGTGCGCCGCATCTTCGTGGTCGAGGCGCAGATCATCGGCTCGGCCGGCGCGCTGGTCGGGTTCGCGCTCGGCTATGCGCTCTGCCTCGCGCTCGGCGCGGTCGAGATCAAGAGCCCGTTCATGGATGTCACCCACCTGCCGATCGCCTACAATCCCTGGCACTATGCCATTGCCGCGGCGGTGGCGCTCGCCTCGTCCTTTGCCGCGGGCTATGCACCGGCGCGCAAGGCGGCGCGGCTGCATCCGGTCGACATCATCCGGGGCGCAACATGAGCGAGCCGCAATTCGCGCATCCGGCGACGGCACCGCACCCAAGCGCCGTTCCCTTGATCGAGGCGCGCCGCGTCACGCGCATTCTGCCCGGCGTCGTGCCGACGGTGCTCGTGCGCAACATCGATCTGGCCATCGGCGACAACGAATTCGTCGCCATCACCGGCCCATCCGGATCGGGCAAGTCGTCGCTGCTCTATCTTCTCGGTCTGCTCGATCTGCCGACCTCGGGCGAGGTCTTGATTCGCGGCCGCTCGACCGCGCGGATGGACGAGGACGAGCGCGCGCGCACCCGGCTCAGCATGCTCGGCTTCGTGTTCCAGTTCCACTTCCTGTTGCCGGAGCTGAGCGTCGTCGACAACGTGGCACTGCCGATGCGCGCGCTGGGGGCGCTGTCGGCGGCAGCGATCCGCGCGCGCGCGCTCGGACTGTTGTCGTCGCTCGGCCTGGCCGAGCACGCCGTCAAGCGGCCCGACCAGCTCTCCGGCGGCCAGCGCCAGCGCGTGGCGGTGGCGCGCGCGCTCGCCAACGATCCGGCGGTGATCCTGGCCGACGAGCCGACCGGCTCGCTCGACACCAAGTCAAGCGAGCAGGTGTTCGAACTGCTTCAGGACATCGTCGCACGCGGCAAATCGGTGGTGGCCGTTACCCACGATCTTGAACTGGCCGCGCGCATGCAGCGCCGGATTCACCTGATCGATGGCGAGGTGACCGCCGACTCGGGCCGATCGGGCGCCGGCGCGTAGCCCGCGTGCGCCGCCGCCACGGTTGGCCGCGGCCGCAGCACCGCCCAGCCGATGGTCACGCTGCCAACGCCGTTGCGGTAGGGCAGCGAAAACGGCTCCTGCAGCTCCGCCTCGTCGGCGACCGCGCGATAGGCCGCCGGCAGTTGGCACGGCGAGCCGCTGACCCAAACCACGATCGCGCCCTTGGAGCGCAGATCGCCGAGGTCGATCCACGGCGCGCGGCGCGGGTTGCCGTCGATCAGCACGCGCGGCCGCTCGGGCGCATAGTGGCTGACGTTGCCGCCGACCCACATGTCGGCGATCACATAGGCCAGGCGCTGTCCCGTCATCAGCCGGAACCGGGCCGACATCTCGGCGGCCAGCCGATCGCCCGGGAAGAAGGCCGCGCGATAGCGATGGTCGAGCGACGGCAGCAGCGTGTAGTTGACGACGAAGGCCGCAGCATACGCAAGCGCGACGCCGGCCCAGGCGAGGAGAAGGCGGCGCCAGCGCCAGCTCTCGATCGTGCGGCGGAACACGAATACGATGAAGCTGCCGAGAAAGAGCCACAGCGGGAAGCCCCAGGAGGCGACCACGCCGCGCCCGGTCACAAACGACAGGCCGAGCAGGGTCGCGACCGGGCCCAAGGCGAGCAGCGCGAGAATGCGGAAATCGAAGTCTGCGCGCTGCATCGGCTCCGATTGCGAGCGCGGCCAGAGCAGCGGCAGGGCGATCAGCATCGCGCCGATCAGCGCCGCGAGCTGGGCGGCGAGCGCCGCGATCGGGTGCAGCAGGTGATCGAAATAGCCGCGCGGCGCAATGGCGCGGGCCTGCGCATATTGCAGCGGCAGGAAATCGTGACCGACCAGCCAGGCGATATGCGGGGCGGCGACGATCAGCGCCGCGGCAAGCGCAAGCCACGGCCCGGGCGTCCGCAGCACCGGCCGCGCCTGCGGATCGGCAAGGGTGAAGAGCGCAAGCGGCAGCGCCAGCACCACGACGAAATACTTGGTCCAAAATGCGAGCCCGAGCGCCGCCCCGAGCACGAGCCAATGGCGCTGCCGACCATGGCGCAGCGCCGCCCAATAGGCGGCGCCGGCAAGCGCCCAGAGCGGCAACTGCAGCACATCGTGATTGAACTTGACCGACGAGAAGCCGAAGTAATGGATGCCGTCGAGCACGAGCACGGCAGCCAGCGCACCGAGCGAGCCGGTGAGCGCGCGCGTGAGCCAGTAGACCGCACCGAAGGCGCCGGCGACCGCGCCCTGGGCCAGCGCATAGAAGCCGAACTCGCAGCCGCAGGCGAGCCGGACCAGTTCGACCAGCCACCACGGCAGCGGCGGCAACTTGTCGTGACCAAGCTGCCACTCGCGGCCGTAGACCATGGCCTCGATGCCGTCGAGCGGAAGATTGGGATTGAACAGGGTCGGAAGCAGCGTCCAGAGGAAGGCATGCAGCGCAAGAAAGCCGGCGAAGGCGGTCGCGGGCCTGGTCTCGGTCCAGCTTGCGAACCTGGAAAGCATCGGCGATACGGCACCCGGATCGGTGGCCAACGACGCCGTGCGCACTCAGCGCGGCGCCGCGCCCAGGCTGAAATAGATCTCGCCGCCAAGCGCGGGAAACAGGGCGCCCCACAAGAGATTGGCGCGAATCCACAGCGCCGAGTTCTCCCACGGACGTCCCGACGCCCGCAGGAAGAACGCACCGGCCAGCATTTCGACGTGCATGCCCTGCGCGCGTGCAAATCGCCGGATACGGCGCGGCGTGATCACCGAAAGGTGCTTGTGAACGCGCACGTCGTGCATGCTGGCCGCGTTCTTGCGGCGCAGATAGGGTTCGTGCCAATGTGCCAGCAGCGAGGGCATGGTGGGCGATCCGCCCATCAGGATGCCGTCGGGCCGCAGCGCCGCGCGCAGCCGGAGCATCGCCCGTTCCGGATCGAGCAGATGCTCGAGCACGTGCAAGAGCAGAATGGCGTCATACTCCCGGCCGCGGCTCCAGCCATCGGGAAGTTTCTCGACGTCGGCCTCGATGTAGTCGGAATATGAGTAGCGCGCGAGGACCGCCGGGTCGCACTTGACGTCGAGCGCGTCCCAGCGTTCGACCCATGGCGGCAGCGCAAAGCGAGTGCCGTTGATCAGCTCGCCGCCGGCAAAGCAGCGCATGTCGCCGTTGTCGACGCCCACCTCGAGCACGCGCAGCGCCCTCCCGCGGCGCGCGTAGAGGTCGGAAAGCGCGGAACGGGCAAACCAGTAGCGCAGATTGCGGACGGCGTAGCGGGTGCGGCGAATGCGCGGCGTCGCGCCCTGCATGTGCCGAACGGATTCGAAACCGCAAAGCGGCCACCGCAGGTGCCTCATCGTCGCGCCTCGACCATCGCCCGTCCTTTTCCCTCAAGGCCGGCGCAATGTCCACCGCGACGAGACGGGCGCACCGCGCCGGCGCCGGATCGCTTGCACCGCGGGCGGAGGTCATGGACATTGAGCGCCGATGGGCGAATCATTGTCGCCGGAGGATCGCCCCGGAGTGCCCATGCTGCGCCTTGGTGCCGTCTTCGTCGTCCTTTGCATGGTGCTGATCGCAGGCTCGGTCGGCGCTCTGCTGTTCCTGGCGGTGGGTCTCGGCGGGGCGGAGTCCGCCGCGCTGGCGCTGTCGGTGCTGATCGTGCTGGTGCTCTACAACGCCGTCAGCACCCGTATGCGCGACCGCAACGATCTCGGCGCCCAGATTGCCGACCTCTCGCGCGGCTCGGCCGACATCGCGCGCCAGGTCGCGGAACTCGGGCGGCGGGTCGCCGCGCTCGACGGCGAGCGCGACCGGATCATCGATGGCGCCGCCCAGAAGGCGCGCGCGGCCACCGAACCCCTCGCGGCGGAGGTGGAGGTGCTGGGAACGCTGGTCAAGCAACTGGCGGAATCGCTCGCAGCATTCGAATCGCGGCTGGCCGCAACCGCCGCCGCCTCCAACGCCGCCGCGGCCGATCCGGCATCGGTGGCGCTCCAGCCGCAGGCACCAACCGGGGATGCCGCACCGGCCGTCGTGACCGGCCGGGACGAGGCGAACCCGGCGCGCGACCGGATGATCGAGGCCGTCCGCGGGGCGCTTGCGGCGCACCGCGTCGATCTCTATCTGCAACCCATCGTGGCGCTGCCGCAGCGCAAGGTGCGGTTCTACGAGGCCTTCACCCGGCTGCGCGGCGAGGACGGGGCGGTGTTGCAGCCGGCCGATTTTCTGGCCGCGGCCGAGGCCGGCGGGCTGATGCCGCAGATCGATCAGGTGCTGCTATCTCGTTGCGTGCAGGTGGTGCGGCGGCTGCAGATCAAGAACCGCGAGATCGGGCTGTTCTGCAACATCTCCGCTGCCACGCTCAACGATGCCCGGATGTTCCCGCAGATTCTGCAATTCATGGATGCCAATCGCGCGCTTGCGTCTTCGATCGTGCTGGAGTTCAAGCAGAGCATGCTGCGCGCGCTCGGGCCGATGGAGACCGAAAGCCTGGCGGCGCTGCGCGAAATGGGATTCCGTTTCTGCATGGACGGTCTGGTCGACCTGCGCGTGGAACCGCGCGACCTGGGCGAACGCGGCATTCGCTATGTCAAGGTTCCGGCCAATCTGCTGCTCGGCCAGGCGGCCCGCAGCGGCACCGACATTCATGCCGCCGATCTCTCCGATCTGCTTGGCCGGTTCGGCATCAGCCTGATCGCGGAACGGATCGAGACGGAGCATCAGGTGGTCAATCTTCTCGACTACGACGTGCGCTTCGGCCAGGGCTTCCTGTTCTCGCCGCCGCGCCCGGTGCGGGCCGAAGCGCTGCAGGGCATCGCCGAGGCCGCAGGAGCCGACCGGACGGCGGCGCGCCCCGCCGCCAGAGCGGGTGGCGCGCATTGAGCCACGTTCCCTCCCTCACCGAGCGTTTCTCCACGCTCGCCGCGGACTACGACGCCGTGCTGAGCGACGTGTGGGGCGTCATCCACAACGGGGTCGAGCATTTTCCTTCGGCCTGCGAGGCGCTTGCACGCTTTCGCGCCCAGGGCGGCCGGGTCGTGCTGATCACCAATGCGCCGCGACCGGGCGCGGTGGTGGTCAAGCTGCTCGACCGGCTGGCGGTGCCGCGTGCGTGCTACGACGCCATCGTCAGTTCCGGCGACGTGACCCGCGCCGTCATCGCCGCGCGGCCGGAGCGCTCGGTATTTCATATCGGGCCCGAGCGTGACCTGCCGATCTTCGAGGGCCTCGGCCTTCGCTTCGTGCCGCCGGCCGAGGCCGAC
>Ga0073934_10001940_pt1 | contig 46207 bp, 41 predicted proteins | sample LarsenN4metaG_FD_76834 | JGI IMG/M metagenome (GOLD analysis project Ga0073934, IMG submission 76834) | Hot spring sediment bacterial and archeal communities from British Columbia, Canada, to study Microbial Dark Matter (Phase II) - Larsen... ...
GAAGTAGAACTTTTTTTCGCGGCTGGGGCGGACGAAGCCGGGCCGCTCGCCGACGTAGCGGAAGCCGGCGCGGGCGGCGTCCTCGCGGACGACCTCGGCCGGCATCCGGTGGCGGTCGTGATAGCTCGCGCGGGACTTCCCCGGCTCGTCTTCGGCTTCGATGAGGCCGAACACCCCGCCGGGCTTGAGCGCGCGGAAGAGGCCGGCGAGCATCCGGTCGTAGTCGCGCATTTCGTGGTAGGCGTTGACGATGAGCGCGACCTCCACGCTCTCGGGCGCCAGCCGCGGGTCGTCGCGCGCCCCCAGCACGGTTTCAATCTGCGCGAGCCCCTCGGCTTTCGCCCGGCGGCGGATCTTCTTCAGGTCGCCGTCGTCAATGTCCACAGCATAAACCTTGCCCGCCGGGCCGACGCGCGCGGCCAGATGAAACGTGAAGTAGCCGTCGCCGCTGCCGACGTCCGCCACGCTCATGCCCGGGCCGAGCCCGAGCGCGTCCATCACTTCCGCCGGGCGCTGCCAGGCGTCGCGCTCGGGACCGGAGTCCTGCGAGGCCAAGAAGGCAGGAAGGAGGAGGCAGAGCAGTAGAGGAAGCAGAGGAGGAGAGCGGCGCCGCATCACACTCCTAAGACGCGCCACAGAGGCCAGATGTTTCACGGGAAGCTGGCGGAGGGGGCGGGATTGGTGAATGACTTGTCATTCACCACCATCAGGTCGTCGCCACGCCGACATAGAAGCTTCCACCCCCGCATTCAAGCGCTCCAGGACCAGCCCTTCGACTCGCTCACGGTGTTCGCTCGCTCCCTTCGACTTCGCCCAGGGCAAGCAGGGCACCCCGACTGGCGTCGGGGTGGCGGAGGGGGTGGGATTCGAACCCACGAGGCCCGTAAAGGCCTACCCGCTTTCGAGGCGGGCCCGTTCAACCGCTCTGGCACCCCTCCGCAGCAATGGCTTCTTGTCATTCTACCATTGCCATCCCAAGTGGTGGCGCAGGCACTCGTGTCTGCGCGCGGGAGCCCGCTTGCCGGACGGGCAGGCAGGGGTGCCTGCCCCACTGGAGAATTTCCTTTGCTTCCTGTGCTTCCTCTGCCTCCTTGACGCGGGAAAGGGAAGCGCGTAAGGTAGGACCTGGTTCGGGCGATGGACTGGAAGAAGACACTCAAGCGGCTGTTCCTGATTGACCTGCTGACGGGCCTGTGGCGCACCTTCAGCTACCAGGGCTCAAGCTCCTGCTACACCGAACAGTACCCGCAGGAGCGCCCCATGGTGGCCGAGCGCTACCGCGGCGCGCCCCGCCTCAACACCAACCCCGAAACCAGCGAAACCCTCTGCATCGCCTGCAACCTCTGCGCGCTGGCCTGCCCGGAGAACTTGATCGTCGTCGGCTGGGCCCGCGACGACAAGAGCCGCCGCAAGGTGCTCACCCACTTTACCTACGATTTGTCGCGCTGCATGTTCTGCGGCTGCTGCGAGGACGCCTGTCCCACCGACGCCCTCGAGCTCACGCAGGATTTCGAACTCGCCTACTACACCCGCCAGGGCGCCATCTGGGACCGCCACCTGCTCGAGGAAGGCCCCACCCCCGTCCGCTACACCCGCTAACCGGCACACACTTCTTGTCATTGTGAGCGAAGTCCCTCGACTGTCGCTCGGGATGGTGAGCGAAGTCGAACTACGAAGAATCTCGATCGGTGCCACTCCTCGCACGATCCTTCGCTCCGTCCTGCGGACTCCGCTCAGGATGACAACGTGAGACAAGAGCGCCCGCGGGCTTGACCCGTCCCCGCGCTGCTCATAGACTACGCGGCGTCGCCGGCCGCGCAGGCGGAAGCCGCGCCGCCGGCCGCGGGAGGGAACCATGCAGCTTGCAGGCTTGGTTCGGTTGACGTACTGGGGTGGCTGGGCGGCCGCCGGGGTCGCCGTCCTCTACAAGCTCTTCATCAAGCTTCAATGGGTGGGCGTGGAGCAGGCCCTCGCCTGGCAAGTTTTTCCCCGCCACTTCTGGCAGTTGAGCTTCCTGCTGTTCTTGATGTGCGTCGCCACCGCCGCTGTCCGGGAAAAGAGTGCCTGAAGCCGCTCGTGGCCAACGGCCCGCGCCCGGCTTCGGCTCCGGCTAGAACGATTCGATGGAACTGCGCAAGGACCCCATCACCCGCAGCTGGGTAGCGATTCGGGACGGCGAGCCGCGCGAGCCCGCCGCCGAGCCCTGTCCCTACTGTCCCGGCAGCGCCGCCCCGCCGCCGCTCTTGAGCCTGCCCCCCTTCGCCGACGCCCCGCAGGTCCGCGTCTTCCCCCAGCACGACCCGCTCTTCCGCATCGAAGGCGAGACCGCCCGCGCCGCCGAGGGCATCTACGACAAGATGCGCGCCGTCGGCGCGCACGAAGTGGTCGTCGAGTTCGCCGCGCACGACCGCCGCTTGAGCCGCGCCTCCGACCAGGAGATCGTTCAGGTGCTCGAAGCCTACGCCCGCCGCCTGGCCGACCTCAAGCGCGACGACCGCTTCAAATACGTCGCCGTCTACAAGAACGTGGGGGCGGCCGCCGGCCAGCGCGTCCTGCACTCCTGCTCCGAGGTGATGGCCACGCCCTTCGTCCCCCGGCGCGTGCTGCACGAACTGCGCTCCGCCCGCGAGTACTTCCAGATGAAGGAGCGCTGCCTCTTCTGCGACATGCTGCGGCAGGAGCTGCGCCAGGCGACGCGCGTCGTCGAGGCCACCGAGAAGTTCGCCGCCTTCTGCCCCTTCGCCACCCGCAGTCCCTACGAGGTCTGGCTCCTGCCCCGCCAGCACCACCACAAGTTCGAAACCGACCCGCGGCGGACGGCCGCCGGGCCGGAGCTCGCCCGGCTCCTGCGCCACACCCTGCAGCGGGTCGAGCAGGTGGCCGAGGGTTATCACTTCGTCCTCCACACCGCACCCAATGTGGCCGGGGCGCTCGGCCGCGTCGGCTTCTGGGTTTCGCTCGAGGACGACTTCCACTGGCATCTGGAGCTGATGCCCGTCGTGGCGCGCACGCCCCGGCCCTACATCGCCAAAGAGGTCTACTTCACCACCGTGTCGCCCGAGCGCGCGGCCGAGCGCCTGCGCGGCTTTTCCGTCACCGACCCATGAGCGCCGCCCGCTTGGCGCGCCCCGCCCAACGGGGCGGCGTTTTCTTCACTGTGCTCCTCCTCCTGCTCCTGGCCGCGGTGGTCGGGACGCTCTATCTCTTCCGCGGGCCGCTGCTGCGGGCGTTCGCCGACTGCTGGATCGTGGACGATGAGCTTGAGAAGGCCGACGCCCTGGTCGTGCTCGGCGGCGACAGCGTCCAGGGCGACCGCGCCCGCCACGCCGTCGGTCTTTTTCATCAGGGCTGGGCGCCGAAAGTCGTCTTGAGCGGCGGGCCGCTGCGGGCCGACTTGAGCGAAGCTGACTTGATGGAAAAGGACGCCCTGCGGCAGGGAGTCCCCGCCGCCAGCCTCATCGTCTTCCGCCACCCGGTCACCAACACGCTCCACGAGGCGTTGGCGTTGCGCCCGCTCCTGGCCCAGCACAACTTCCGGAAGGTTATCGTTGTCACCTCGAACTTCCACACCCGGCGCGCCCGGCGCATCTTCCGGGCGGTGTACGAGAAGGACGGCCTCGAGGTGCGAGTCAGCGCCGCCCCCGACGTCCGCTTTCATCCCGACCGCTGGTGGCAGGAGCGCGACGACCGCGCCTGGCTCTTCCTTGAACTGGTCAAGACCCTCCACACTTGGTACGAGCTCTGGAGTTTGCCCGCAGAAGCTCCCCGAGCGCAGGCGGGCCTGTTTACCCTGAGCGAAGCCGAAGGGCCCGTGCCGGCCGCGCCCGCCCGTCTTTACTTGCCCGCCGCACCTGCGTTATAGTCGGCGGAACCTTGGGGGAGCAGGGAAGCTCTGGATAGGGGAGCCGCCATGTGGGGAACCAAGAAGCCTGAAGAGACGAATCCATCTCCGGCCTCGCCGACGCGCGAGACGCCGCCCTTGAGCGGGGCGCACGACCTGCGCCCGCTCGGCGCCGCCCCGGCCGCGCCGCCGCGGGCTGCGGCCCGCATCGGCCGGAGCTTGAGCGTGAAGGGCGAGCTCGCCGGCAACGAAGAGCTGCTGGTGGACGGCGAGTTCGAGGGCACGATCGACCTCGGCGAGAGCAGCCTGACCGTCGGCCCCCAGGGCCGCGTGCAGGCCGACGTCCGCGCCCGCGAAATCATCATCGAGGGCACCGTGCGCGGCAACCTGCGCGCCGCCGACCGCCTGCAAATCACGAAGAGCGGCAACGTCGTCGGCGACCTGGTGGCCGCCCGCATCGTCATCGAAGACGGCGCCTACTTCAAAGGCTCCATCGACATCCAGAAGCCCGAAGAGAAAGCGCGGCGGGTCGAGGGCGCCGGCGAGCTCCGCATCACCCCGGTGGCCGCCGCCCCGAAGGACAAGGTTCAGTAGGGACCCGAAGGCCTTGTGGGGAGCCTGCTCCGCAGTCTGACAAACCGGCTCCAGGCCCCGGCGGAGGAAGCCGCCGCCGGCGGCTCGCCGCGTCGCGCCTCGCTCGGCCTCGAGCAGTTCTTCCCGGCGGTGACCGAAGTCGAGCACGCCGCCGTGCTCGACCTCGGCTGCGTCTGGCAGGCCACCGTCAGCGTCTTCACCGGGGCCGGCTGCAAGCTCTACACCGAAGACCTCTTTGCCGCCTTCCACCAGTTGCGCACGAACGGTGGGCCGGAGGCGCCGCCGCTCGGCGAGCGCTTCTTCGCGGGCGCGCTCGAGTACCCCGCGGGAACCTTCCGCGGCATCCTGGCCTGGGACTTGTTCGACTACCTGCCGGAGGAGCTGACCCAGCCGCTGGCAGCCCGCCTCTGCGGGTTGCTGGAGCCGGGCGGGGTCTTCCTCGGACTGTTCCACAACCGCCCCGAGAACGTCCGCTTCCTCCGCTACCGCGCCCTGGACCGGCGCACGCTCGAGCTCGTCCCCGGCGCCTTGCCCTTGCGGATCGAGCGCGTCTACCCCAACCGCGCCCTGCTCAACCTCTTCGGGGGTTTCCGGGCGTCGCGCACCTTCGTCGGGCGCGACAACCTGCGCGAGCTCCTGCTGGTGAAGTAGCTCCGCATCTTTCTGTCATCCTGAGCGAAGCGAAGGATCTCATCAATCCCGCTCCGTCAGGGCACGCTTTCAAGCGTGCCGCTCTCCGCTCAGCAAGAAAACGGCTTTAGCCGCTGAGGGATTGCCTCAGGGGCTAAAGCCCGTTCAAAGTTGCAAATGTAGAGGCACGGCTGAAGCCGTGCCCTGACGGCTTATTCCTGCGGCGGGCCGGCGGGACCGCGGCCGCGCCCCGGGCCGGGGCCGAACCCCTGGCCGGGACCGAACCCGCGGCCGGGGCCGAAGCCCTGCCCGCGCATCCCGCGGCGCTGGAACATCCGCTGGCGCATGTGGTGGCGCATCAGCGTGCGCGCCTTGGCGCGCTGCTCGGGCGTCAGGAGGCCGTGCATCGCCAGCCGGTGCTCGATGTGCTGGCGCAGCAGGGCGCCCTGCGCGTCGGTGAGTTGACGGAGCTTGGCGTCAATGGCCGCCCGGTCGGGAGTGTCGGCCCGCATCATCTCTTCCAGCTCCATCCGCGCGATCATCATGTTGGAGCGCGTGCGGATGCTGTTCTTCATGCCTTCGACCCAGAGCGCGCGGAGCTTTTCCGCCTGCTCGTCGGTCAAGCCGAGCTGCTCGCGCAGGTCGGGCCCCATCATCGGCATCGCGCCCTGCGCGCTGTCAAACTCCATGTCGGGCAGGGGATCATCCTCCGGGTCCGGGGCCTGGGCGAAGCTCCAGGCGGCGCCGGCCACCAGCGCGACCCCCAGAATCAGAATGAGAATCCAACTGGCTTTTGCGTTCATGGCAGAGACTCCTCTCCGCTGCGGGCTGCTTCATTTGTAGAAACCCCGGGCGGGCAGGAAAGTTGCGATCCGGTCTGGCGCTGATGGCTGACCGCTGCCTTCTACTCTTCTTCCTTGGGAGCGGCGGCGCGGACCGGGGCGCGGGCGGCGAGGAGCGCTATCATCTCCGCGCGGGTGAGCGTCCGCGCTTTCTTGTCGGCGCCCGTCAGCATGAATTCCTCGGCGCGGGCGAGCACATCCTCGAGGTTATAAGGCGGCGCGCCGCTGATGCCCGGTATCTTCAGCAGGCCTTGCGTCGTGACCACGCCCGTCTGGTTGGCGGCGCGCGCGCGGAAAGTGATTTCGCTGCGCGTCTGGATGGCCAGCAGCCGCAGGTCGTTCGTCTTGATCTCCGCGCTCATCGAAAACTCATCGTAGTGGGCTTCCTCGATAGCTGTCAACACGCGGCATAGGCGGGCGGGGCAGTCCCGGTGTGGTAGGACAGGCATTCTTGCCTGTCCGGGAACAGACAGGAATGTCTGTCCTAGTGATCCCTCTGCTTGGAGGGGCAGATATTCTTGCTTGCCCTGAGCCCCGGGGCTTCGGGGCGAAGGGTCTGCTTTTCTTGTTTTGGTGGGGCAGACACTCTTGTCTGCCCTCCCCCATCTCCGCTATCTTGGCGGGTGCTGTGGCGAAGAAACCCCAGCCGCCGGCCGCGTCCGGCCGGCCCCAGTCCGAGCGGGGCCAGCGGGTGCTGGCGGTGGACCCGGACGCCGCCTTCCTGACCGCGGTCAAGCGCGTGGTGGAGTCGGGCCGCTGCCGGGTGGACTGCGCCTCGAGCCCCGCCGAGGCCGCCGCTTTCCTCCAGCGCAACCGGTACAACCTGATCATCGCCGACCTGCAAATGCCCGGGCTCTCCCCGGTGGAGCTGTTCGCGCGGCTCGAAGACGAGTTGAGCGAAGGGATGCGGCTGCTCTTCCTGGCGGCCGAGCCGCCGTCGGCCGCCCTTCAGGCTTTTCTCGACGAGCGGCGGCTGGCCTGCCTGGTAAAGCCGCTCCACCTGCGGCGCTTCCTCGATAAGCTGGACGACCTACTCCTGCTCGCCGCACAACCGCCCGACGAAGACGACTAATTTACCGCGAGCCTCCTGCTGCCTCTGCGCTCTCCGCGTTTCTGCGGTGAGTTTGTCCAGAGAGGAAACTCGAAAAACGAAAGTCGAAACTCGTACAATGGCTCCGCGATGCGCATTCGCCTGGGTCGTCGGAGGCTGTCGCTCGGCGCGGTGGTCCTGTTGCTGGCTTTGCTGGTGCTGCTGCGGGGGCCGCGGTTTTTCGAAGACCTCTTCCGGCCGGCACCCGCCCCCGCCGAGGGTTGGTACACGGTCGTGCGCGTAGTGGACGGCGACACGCTCGTGGTCGCGCCCAACCCCAACCCGGCCTCGAGCGAAGGCGACCGCATCCGGCTCATCGGAGTGGACACTCCCGAAACCGTCCATCCCAGCCGCCCCGTCGAGCGCTTTGGCAAGGAAGCCTCCGAGTTCACCCGGCGGCTCGCCGAAGGCCGGCGCGTGCGGCTCGCCTTCGACCCGGCGCAGACGCAGGACCGCTACGGCCGCACGCTCGCCTACGTTTATCTCGAGGACGGGACTTTCTTGAACGCTGAAATCATCCGCCAGGGCTACGGCTTCGCCTACACCCGTTTTCCCTTCGCTCATCTCGAGGAGTTCCGCGCGCTCGAGCGCGCAGCCCGCGACGCCCGCCGCGGCCTCTGGGCCGAGTCGCAAGGAGAGTAACTATGCCACCCCAAGAGAAAAGCTTCCACATGACCACCGAAGAGTTCCGCCGCCACGGGCGCGCCGTGGTGGACTGGATCGCCGACTACTACGACCGCGTCGAGTCGCTCCCGGTGCTGTCGCCAGTAAAGCCCGGTGAGATCCGCGCTGCGCTGCCGGCGGCGCCACCGGCGACGGGCGAGCCCTTCGACGCCATCCTCCGCGACGTCGAGCGCGTCCTCCTCCCCGGCATCACGCACTGGCAGTCGCCCAACTTCTTCGCTTACTTTCCCGCGAACGCCTCCCCGCCGGCGATTCTCGGCGAGCTGCTCTCGGCGGGCTTCGGCGTCCAGGGGATGCTCTGGGCCACCAGCCCCGCCTGCACCGAGCTCGAGACCCACGTGCTCGATTGGCTGGTCGGAATGCTCGGCCTGCCGGAGAAGTTCCTTTCGAGCGGCGCCGGCGGCGGGGTCATCCAGGACACCGCCTCGAGCGCCACGCTCTGCGCGTTGATTGCGGCGCGCGAGCGCGCCACGGGCTTCGCCGTAAACCAGCGCGGCGGCGACGCCCGCCTCACCGCCTACGCCTCCGCGCAGGCGCACTCTTCCGTCGAGAAGGCAGTCAAGATCGCCGGGCTCGGCCGCGAGAACCTCCGGCTCATCGAGGTGGACGATAAGTACGCGCTGCGCCCCGAGGCACTCGCCCGCGCCATGGACGCCGACCGCCGCGCCGGCCGTGTCCCCTGCTTTGTCTGCGCCACCGTGGGGACCACGTCGTCGAATGCGCTCGACCCGCTGGCTGCCATCGGGCCGATTTGCCGCGAGCGCAACGTCTGGCTGCACGTCGACGCCGCCATGTCCGGCACCGCCGCGCTCTGCCCCGAGTTCCGCTCCATCCACCGCGGCCTCGAGCTCGCTGACAGCTACTGCTTCAACCCCCACAAGTGGATGTTCACCAACTTCGACTGCGACTGCTTCTACGTCGCCGACCGCCGCGCTTTGATCGAGGCCTTGAGCGTCCTGCCCGAGTACCTCCGCACCTCGGCTGCCGAAACCGGGGCGGTCTTCGACTATCGCAACTGGCAGATCCCCCTGGGGCGGCGCTTCCGCGCCCTCAAGCTCTGGTTCGTGATTCGCCACTACGGGGTCGAGGGGCTGCGGCACCACGTCCGCCGCCACGTCGAGCTGGCGCAGCAGTTCGCCGCCTGGGTGCGGGCGGATGAGCGTTTCGAGTTGGCCGCCCCTGCCCCGCTCAATCTCGTCTGCTTCCGCCACCGCGGCGGCGACGCCGCCAATCAGACGCTACTCGACCGCCTGAACCAAAGCGGCGCGCTCTATCTCACCCACACGCGGCTCAACGACCGGCTGACGCTGCGCCTCGTGGTCGGCCAAACGCGCACCGAGGCCCGCCACGTCCAGCGCGCCTGGCAGCTCATCCAGCAGGAAGCCGCCCGCCTCAACTCCGGCTAGACGTCGAGGTAGACGGTGGCGGACCAGCCGGCGGGAGTTTGTTTCACCGCCAGTTGGTGGTAGGTGACGGCCTTGACGTAGGTGCGGGCGCGGTGGCGCTTCTTCGTGAATTTCTCGCCGCGGGCGACGCCGCGGATTTCCCACAGCAAACCCAGGTCGGGCTTCTTGGCGTTGCCGGCGCCGGGTTGAGCCACGCGCTTCACCTCGAACTCCTTGAAGACCCAGCCCGCTGCGTCGGTTTCGTAGAGGATTTCGCTCAACCAGATGAACATCAGGTCTTCGAGCGTGGCGGCATGCGCGGTGATGTCGAGCTTCTTGCGGGCGCGGACGCGGGCGAGCTCCCAGCCGCAGTCGCAGAGGGCGAGCGCCGCTGCTTCGAAGACTTTTTCCAGAGTCTTGCCGCGGGCGAGGAAGCCGACGTCGGCGGGGTGGGGGAGGTACTCGTAGGGCTTCGAGCTTGGGGCGCCGGGCTTCGGGCTTCGGCGTCTGCTGCGCGCCCGCGAGGAGCCTTTGCCGCGCCGGCCTTTGGCTTTCATCTCGGCAGCCTCGCCCATAGAGAAGAGATTCCTCGCTCCGCTCGGAATGACAGTACACGGGATTGGCTTGGCATCGGGTCAGCGGGTGAGGGTTGAAAGGGAATCCACCAGGCGCTGGAGGCGGGCCACCACCGCCGGCTGGCCGAGCAGCGCCAGCGTGTCGAAGAGCGGCGGGGCCACGGCCTGGCCGGTGACGGCGACGCGGGTGGCGTTGATGACGAGCGCCGCCTTCACTCCGGCGCGCTCGGCCACGCCCCGCACCGCTTTTTCAATCTCGTCGTGCGACCAGCTCTCGACGCGCGCCAGCTCTTCGCGCACTTGCGGGAGGAGTTCAGCGAGGCGGCCGTCTTTCAGGAATTTCTTCACCGCTTCGGGGTCGTAGTCGAACCGGTCGGTGAAGAAGGCGCGCGCCCAGGTGGAGAAGTCCGTGAGCAGGCGCGCGCGCGGCCGCAGCAAGTCCACGGCGCGGGCGAACCACTCGCGCCCCGAAGCTTCGGGACCCGCCCACTCTTCCCGCCAGAGCCCGGCGCGGTGGAGCTCGGCTTCGACGCGGGGCAGGATTTTTTCGAGCGGCTCGGAGCGGAGGTACTCGGCGTTGAACCACTCGAGTTTCGAGCGGTCGAAGACGGCGTTGGTGCGGCTGACCTGCTCGAGCGAAAAGCGCTGGATAAGCTCCTCGGTGGGCATCAGCTCCCGGTCGTCGCCGGGCGACCAGCCGAGCAGGGCGAGGAAGTTGCGGAAGGCTTCGGGCAGGAAGCCTTCGTCGCGGTAGGTGGTGACCGAAGTGGCGCCGTGGCGCTTGGAGAGGCGCGTCTTGTCGGGGCCGAGGATGAGCGGGACGTGGGCGAAGGCGGGCGGGGTCTCGCCCAGCGCCTGGTACATCAAGATCTGTTTGGGGGTGTTGGAGAGGTGGTCGGCGCCGCGGATGACGTGGGTGATGCGCATCTCGAGGTCGTCGGCCACCACGCTCAGATGGTAGGTGGGCAGGCGGTCGCTGCGCAGCAAGACGAAGTCTTCGATCTCGTTATGGGCGACAACCATCTCGCCGAAGACCAAGTCGTGGTAGCGGGTCTCGCCGCTCGCGGGCACGCGGAAGCGGATGGCGTGGGATTGACCCGCGCGCCGCGCCGCGACTTCCGCGGCGGCCAGCGCCCGGCAGCGGCCGTCGTACTTCCACGGCTTGCCGGTTTTCTCCGCCGCTTGGCGGCGAGCGTCGAGCTCTTCCGGCGTGCAGAAGCAGGGGTAGGCGTGCCCGCCTTTCTCGAGGCGCGCGGCCAGGGCGCGGTAGCTCTCGAGTCGCTCGGACTGGTGGAAGGGCCCTTCGTCCCAATCGAGCCCGAGCCAGCGCAGCCCCTCGATGACGGCTTCGGTCAGCTCGGGCCGGGAGCGATCGGCGTCGGTGTCTTCGATGCGCAGGATGTAGACCCCGCCCTGGCGGCGGGCGAAGAGCCAGTTGAAGAGCGCGGTGCGCGCCCCGCCGACGTGGAGATAGCCGGTGGGCGATGGGGCGAAGCGCACGCGGACGGGAGGCATCGTCAAATCACAAATCTCAAATTTGAAATCTCCGCAGCCATCATACGCGAAGCGGAGCGCACTGCCAACTTGCGTACGCGCGGCGAAACCGCTAGACTAGCCGGGAGTTAGCCGCCACAACGGGGTTTTCTTCCGGGCTTCCGCCCGCAGAGCGCAGGAGCCGCCGAGAAGGGTGAGCGAGGCGACGGTGCTCAATCCGATGGACTCCCAGTACGGGCTTTACTTGCTGGCGGGCCGCACGCTGCTGGCGGTTCTCTTCCTCTACATCTACCGGCGCAAGCAGGAGCGGTATCTCCTCTTCTGGGCGGTGGGCTGGACGCTGCTGGCGCTGCAAAGCCTGGCGCATCTGCTCGGGCAGATGCCGGAGTGGAGTCACCCGCTGCTGGCAGGCGCGGATGTCTTGCTGCTGGCGCTGGGCACGCTGGTGTTTCTCGATTCCGCCCGGGTGTTCTTCGTCGAGGCAGGCCAGCCCGCGGTCACCTTCTTCCTCGCGCCGTTCTTCGTTCTCTGGTACTACCTCCAGCTCCGGGAGCAAAGCGCCCTGGCGCAGCTGCCGCTGGGAGTCGGTTGCGGGGCGGTGCTGGCGGCGACCGGCATCGTCTTCTGGCGCGAGAGCCGCCGGCGGGAAGTGGGCGGGGGACGTCTGCTGGCGGCGGCCTTCCTGATTTGGGGGGCCGAGCTGCTGGCGTCGTCTCTAGGGTACTTGAGCGGCGTGGAGCGCACCTGGGCGGCCGACTTTGTGAGCAACGTGCCGCGGCTGCTGGTGGCCTTCGGGATGGTCATCGTCCTCTACGAGGAAAAGGAGCGCGCCACCGAACGGCAGATGCTGGGCCTGGCGGGGCTGAACCTCATCACCAGCACCACCCAGCACGGCGCCACGCTCCAGGAGATGATGGGGCAGACGCTGGAGCGGCTGCTGGGGGCGCTGCGCGTGCCCTCGGGCGCCATCGGGTTCAACCTGGGCGGCGAGACTCCCTTGCAGTGCATCCACCGCGGCGAGGCGGGCGCCTTTCTGCGCGAAGTCGAAAAGGTCGGGCTGCTGCCCTACATGCAGCGGATGGTGCAACGGCTGGGCGGACTGGTGGTGCTGCCGGAAGTAAACAACCCGGCCATCCCGGCGGCGTTCACCGCGGAAGAAGAATTCGGGCGGGTGGCGCGGCTGGCGCGGGCCGAGAGCGTCCGGCTGCTCGTGGGCGTCACCCTGCGGGCCAAGAGCGCTTCGACCGGTCTGCTGCTGCTGGCTTCGCCGGACTCCCGCCGCTTCACGCCGGCGGAGCTGCGCCTGCTGCTGGGTCTCGGCGGGCAGATCGGCCTGGCGGTGGAGAACTTCCAGCTCATGCAGCAGAGCGCCCGGCGGGCCGAGGAGCTGCGCCTGCTGAACGAAATCGGGCGGGCCTTGAGCTCGACCCGAAGCGTGGACGACCTGCTCGAGCGCATCCACGCCGAGATGCAGAAGGTGCTGGACGTTTCGAACTTCTACATCGCCCTCTATGACCCGCGGCGGGAGGAAGTCGGCTTCGAGCTTGAAGTCAAAGACGGGCAGTTCCTCCCCAAGCGCCGCCGGCAGGCCCGCAACGGCCTGACCGAGTACATCCTGCGCCGCAAGGAGCCGCTGCTCATCCGCGAGGATTTCACCGGGGTGACGTCGCGGCTGGGCCTGGAGCCGGCGCGCACGGCCAAGTCGTTCTGCGCCGTGCCCATCCTGCTGCACGGGGAAGGGGCGGGGGTGATCGGGGTCGTCAATTACGTCCAGGAGAACGTCTTCGACCAGGAGCACGTGGAAGTCCTGACCATCCTGGCGGCGCAGGCGGCGGTGGCCATCGAAAACGCCCGGCTGTTCGGCGAAGAGCAGCGGCGCGCGCGGCAGTTGGCCCTGCTCAACAACGTCTCCCGCAAAGCCATCTCCACGCTGAATCCGGAGGAGATGCTGGCGGCCATCGCCGCCGAAATCCACTCCAGCCTCCCCTATGACCACATCGGGCTGGGCGTGCTCGACTACGCCACGCGCGAAGTGGTGATTCAGGCCGAGGCGGGGCAGGGCGCCCCGGGTACGGCCCGCCGCATCAAACTCGGCGAGGGCTGCGTGGGCCAGGTGGCCATGAGCGGAGCCCTGCAGCAAATCGACAACCTGGCGGAGCAGGCCGACCCGGCCCTGTGCCAGCCGGTGCTGCCCGAGGCCCAGTCGCTGGTCTGCCTGCCCATCAGCTACGCCGACCAGCTGCTGGGAGTGCTGAACGTCGAGTCGCGCAAGGCCCACGCCTTCCGCGAGGAGGACGTTCTCCTGCTGCGCACCCTGGCCGACCAGGTGGCCAGCGCCCTGCACAACGCCTTCGTCTTCCAGAAAGCCCAGGAGCAGGCCATCACCGACGGCTTGACCGGGGTCAAGACTCACCGCTTCTTTATGGAAGCGCTGAACGGCGAGTGGCGGCGCGCCACCCGCGTCAACCGCAGCTTTTCCCTGCTTTTGCTGGACTTGGACAAGTTCAAGTTCGTCAACGACTACTTCGGCCACCTCGAGGGCGACACCGTGCTGCAGCGCGTCGGGCGCATCCTCGACCAGAACGTCCGCCGCTCCGACGTCGTCTCCCGCTACGGCGGCGACGAGTTCGTGGTGCTGATGCCGGAGACCAACGCCGAGCAGGCCTACATCCTGGGCGACAAGCTCCGCCTGTGGCTGGCCAACGACCCGCTGCTCCGCGAGAAGAAAATCACCGCCTCGGTCGGCATCGCCACCTACCCCCAGCACGCCGGCACGCCGCAGGAGCTCATCCAGATCGCCGACGCCAGCATGTACCTCTCCAAGCACCAGGGCGGCAACATGATCGTCAGCGCCGACCACTACAAGTTGAGCGAGCAGAAGCAGTGGCAGCGCAACGTGCTCGAGGCCTACCTGGGCGTCACCATCAAGCGCCTGTTCGCCACCGGGCCCGAGGCTTTCGACGAGGTCTACCACCGCCTGGAGCAGGTCATCAATTCCCTGGGCACGCCGGGGGAGTGGCAGGAGCTGCCCGCTCCGGTCCTCGAAACCGTCACCGCCCTCGCCTTTGCCATCGACGCCAAAGACCACTACACCCAGGGGCATTCGCAGAACGTCGCCCGCCTCTGCACCCAGGTGGCCCGCCAGTTGAACCTGTCGGACAAAGAGGTGGAAGAGATCCGCCTGGCGGCGGTGCTGCACGACGTCGGCAAGATCGGCATCCCCGAACGCATCCTCAACAAGCCGGCCGCGCTCGACCCGGACGAGTTCGAGATCATGAAAGAGCACGCCATGCTGGGCGCGAAGATCCTCGAGCCGCTCCGCTCCATCCAGAAGATTCAGCGCATCGTCCGCCACCACCACGAGCGCTGGGACGGCTCGGGCTACCCCGACCGCCTGGCGGGCGAGGAAATCCCCCTGGCCTCGCGCCTCATCTCCATCTCCGACGCCTACGACACCATGGTCACCGAGCGCACCTACAAGCGCTCGCGCAGCCGCGTGGAAGCGATGGAAGAGTTGCGGCGCTGCGCCGGGACGCAGTTCGACCCGCGGCTGGTGGAAGCTTTCGTGGACGCGCTGCCGCGCGAAGAGTCCGCCGAAGTCAACTCCCCCCAGTAGCGCTCACCCAAGCCCAAGCTCCAGCAAGTAGCCTGACTCCTACTAGGACTATTTTCCTATTGATCTAGCGGGGGGGGGGGCAGCGTATAGGGGAAAAAGGGGAATCACCAGGGGGTGCTCTATGGCAAAGACGCTGGGTTTTCTGGCAACTATCTTGTGTTTCGGCTTTGGCCCTTGGGAGGCGATGGCTCAGGTAGTGCCAGCCAATTGCCAGCAAGTTAAGAAGGGTGTGGATTTCACGTGCCAAGTTCCTGGTTGTACTCAAAAGATTAAGGTCGACAAGTGTCAGGGGGGAACGACAAGCGACCGGGTCTGCGACAGCTGTGTCACCACGCAGCCGTGCTGCGGAACCGAAGTGTGCTCCGCGGCGCAGGGAGTGCAATGCCCCGACGACAGCGGCCCGGGCATTCCCCTGCCATTGCTTCGAGAATTGTTTGGACCGCATCTAACCGAGCCGACCGACCTATACGTGCCGACGTGCGCGGGGCGTTTCATTCCGTTGGCGCATGCGCTGAGAGTTGCGGATATCCCGGAGTGAGAGCCTGGAAGTTAGCGAAGGAATGCCCCGACCGTCGCCGATGGCGATGCAGTAGGAGTCCCCGGATGAGAAACGCCATGACCATGGTGGCCATAGGACTGCTGGTGCTTTTGCCGTGGCTGTCCATTTTTTCCCAGGATATCCCTGTCATTCGGCTCGGCGTAAGAGATGTCGTGCCTGTCGAACAAGACTTCGGCATGCTCATCGTTCAAGTGCCCGTCAAGTGCGACAGCGGGGGCAACGTCTATTTCCGGAGATATCAGCGCGACTTTGATGCCTCCCCCATTGTCAGGGTTTCTCGCGACGGGAAGCAAAAGGCGAATTTCAGCATTCGGTCGGCGCCCGGTTTTGAGCAGGGGAGTACGGAAGACCTTGCCGTGGACCTCGGAGGCGAGGTTTACATCTTGGGGGCCAAGGAGGTTGGAAAGTGGCACATCGTTAGATTCAGCCGAGACGGGAACTACGATTCGTCTTTCGAACTCGCACCCGGAGTGGCCGCCAACCATTTTGCCGTCTTTCCCAGTGGTGAGTTCTTGGTCGCTGGCGAGGAACTCTCGGAGAAAGACCGGAAACCCACGGGTAAGCCCCTGCTGGCCTTGTACGAGCCAACGGGGAGATTTGTGCGGGAGATCAGCCTTCCCAGGGACGTGCAGGAGGTCCCAGTTGCGGGCCAGACGCAAGATTTCGGCTTGACGCATGTGGCTCCGGCGGAAGACGGCAATATTTACCTTATGCGGCGCATTGCGACGCCGATCATCTACGTGATTTCGCCGGCTGGGACTGTTTTGCGCAGGCTAGTGGTTCCGCCGCCCGCCGAAGATTTTGAGCCCACGACCATGAAGGTCGGCGGCGGAAAGGTTGTCATCCAGTTCGAGAAAAAGACCCCGGCCGGACCCACCGCACAAGAAATCTTCTCGGTGGTGGACGCCCTGTCGGGAGAGAAGGTCGCCGATTACTCCTCGACCCCCGAAGTCGGCGGTGCTTGGGCCTGCTACACCCCGGACGGGTTTACCTTTCTGGGCATAGCAAAGACGCAGCCTTATCAGTTGACCCTGGTGCGCGCGGTCCCGCAGTAGGACTCCTTCGTATCCCAGTGGCGAACATAGCTAGGCCCCTCTCTATTTGTCTCTAGTTCGCAAATGTAGTAATGCTTGGAAGCGAAGATTAGGTGAGGAGGGCGCCATGCCACAAGGGACAATCACCTGGACGGGCGGCGAGCAGTTCCAGGCCGTGGGCCCCAGCGGCCACGCCCTGGTACTGGACGGAGACCGGGAGCGCAACACCGGCCCGGGGCCGATGGAGCTGCTCTTGCTCGCCCTGGGCGGCTGCACCGGCGCCGACGTGGTCACCATTCTCAAGAAGAAGCGCCAGCAACTGACCGCGCTCGAAATCCGCGTCGAAGGCGAGCGCGCCACGGAGCCCCCCATGGTCTGGACACGCCTCAAGGTTCACTACCGCCTGGTGGGGAAGTTGCTCGACCCGCGCGCCGTTGAGCACGCCCTCGAGCTTTCCCGCACCAAGTACTGCTCGGTGGCCGCCACGCTCGCCCGCACCGCCGCGATCGAGTGGTCGCATACCATCGAGGAAGCCTAAGGCTTGCCTCGCCTCCCACTAGAAACGGCCAAAGACACCAAAGGTAACGTACAGGCTGGAATAGAGCCCTCGCTGCTGGGAGGTGATGTTGGGGCCGAAACTGCGGCGGATGATAGGCGGTCCGATGATGTCGATGATGGAGGGTTGTTGAAGTCTGCCGCTTTGGGTGAATTCGGAACGACTGAACAGAAGCCGCGCATCGGAACGGATGCCTAGATGGCGTGTGAGGTAAAGCTTGACTCCACCACCCCCGTTCACGCCAAAGCGCGTGAAGCGTTCCTGATAGGCGAACCGGTATCTATCTACCACGGTCCCGAAGAAAGTGAACCCGAAGACGACCCGGGTGTATTCCACCTCGGGTCCTCGCCCGAAGTGAACCGCGTTGACGCCGCCGGTCAGGTATGGGACGAAGCGCCCTGTCTCGCGCGTGTGAAAGACAACGTTGAGCCAATGGACCGACACCCGTCCAGCCGAGCGCGGCGCACGCGCCATCGTTAGGGTCGGGAAGGTCACCTGGGCTTGGGGGAAGATCTCTTCCACGTAAGAATCCTGGAACTCGAAGTTGTGCCTTCGCGTCGAGCTGAAGCTGTACTCCAGCGCCCAGCGAGGCCGGACATCGTAGCTGAAGCGGAGCCCACCCTCCCAATAAACGTCGCGGGTGTCCAGGTCGGGCCGGAACAGCGGAGACAACAGCGTCGGAGTCTGGTTCGCGAGGAAGGCGGTGTAACGAGGATTCTCCCGCCTCTCGGCGGGGAAGGCGAGATTCGTCAGGAGCCCGAAATGCCCTTCGATTTCGAAGCGGTCTTGGAGGTTCCGCCCCTCCTCCGTCTGGCCGCGGGCGGGGAGGGCTCCCGGCACCCAGGGCAGGGCTGCTAGCAGCAGAGCGAGTCGGAGTCGTCTCATCAAAGCAAGGCCCGGCTGCGCCGCAAATAGACACTGTACCACCAAGCCCCTGGCTGTGGGGAACCGCCTGTGAACATTACATACACATGGCCCGCACCGTCAGCAGCCACATCGCCCTGCTCAAGCCCCTTCCGCCCGCTGGCATTGACCGCCCGGCGGAACGTTTGGCCGCTGTCACTGGACCGGCGCAGAAAAATGTCTCCGCCTGTAGCGTACTCTGTCCAGACGACGTAGACATGCCCAGGAGGGCCGGTTGCCAATCCTTGAAGCCAGGACGCGCCGTGCCCCTGGCGGGAGAGCCGCTTAGGTTCGGAAAACGTAACCCCGCCATCGAGGGAGCGCCGAAACCAGGTTTCGTAATCCTCAACCCAGCAGAGGTAGAGGACCCCGGCCGGATCAGCAGCCAGCAGGGGAGAGGAGGACCAACCGGGCGAGTTGGAAAGGCTTACGGCGGGCGAGAATGTCTGGCCGCCGTCCAGAGAAACGGTGAGAAAGGTGTCCGCATTGCCGTCCGCGACAGTGCCCTGTCCCCAACCGACATAGACCCGATTCCGAGTGGCATCGACCGCCAAATGCGGCCGGGAAACAGTGCTCACTTCAGCGGTCCGAAACGAAAGCTGCCGCGGCGCCGAAAAACTTCCTCCACCGTCCGTGGAACGGGAGAAAAACACCTGCTCAGACTGCTCGCGGTCATACACGTCCACCCAAGCCACGTACACGTGTCCCGGTGGTCCTGCGGCCACTGCGGGAACCACCGCCCCTATGCCGCCAAACCATGTTTGCGGGCTATGCGAGATGTTTTTCAGTTCGCTGAACGTCTGGCCTGCGTCAATGGAACGGCTGAAATAAACCTCGTTGTAAGGATAGGAGCCTTCCTGCGTTTGGTCCCAGACCACGAACACAACCCCGCCTGTATCCACGGCAATTGCGGCGTTATAAGCAAGGTCAACACTCTCGCAATTCAAACCGGAAAGGTTGGCCGGTTGTGAGAAACTCAAGCCCGTGTCCGTGGAACGGGAAAAATAGACATTGCTCGCGCAAGCCAGGGGCCCCCCTCCCCAGACCACATAGATGTTGCCGTTTGGTGCCACCGCGATGTGAGGCTCACCTGTGCTGTGTGTTGGATCCGACAGCAACAGCCGACGGGAAAAGACAGAACGAGAGGGAAGCGCTGCTCCCTGGTCACTCTGCGAGCGTCTCAGTCCCGCCCCGGCGCGTGCGCGGTCAATCCCGAGGAAGCCGCCGCTACAGGCCGCCACTACTACCACCAGGAGAAACCAAGAGCGCCGCGTTAGCGCATTCATTCGGGACCCCACATGCCTTGTCCCTTTCGTATACTACGCTGCCCGCGAGCCCATGCAAAGGGTCGGGCGCTCTCTGATTCCATAGGTTCTAAGGGGTGACGGTGACGGCCGCGGAGAAGATGTCCTGTTGCCTCCGGTTGCTGTTGGGTTGCGTCCTGCGTGTGTCCATCCACACTGCATGCGTCTTCACTGGCCCGGAGACCACACCAATGTAATCTCCTATACGCTCTCCGTTGAATTGCGTGCCGCCCCGGATCGGACCAACGTCGTTCACTTGGACCGGGCTCCCAAACGAACCCCCGCCCGGACCCGAACGCTGGTGAAATAGGTTGAAGTGGGGTTTTGTGGTGTTGAAGCGGCTGTAGTAAACGAGATCGACATTTCCGCTGGGATCAACGCTCAACCACGGGAAGAACTGGTCGAAGCCCCCATCCGCCAAGCCAGCGGTGAGATTCTGCGGCAGGTTCCACGTTAAGCCACGGTTCAAGGAAGTAGTCAGGAAGATGTCGGCGTTCCCCCTGCGGTAGTCGGCCCAGGCCAGGTAAATCTGGCCAGTGAGAGAATCCACAGCCGCTGTCGGGAAGCTGTTTACCCTGAACTTCGTGCCCGGGAGCGCCCCCGGGGGAAGGGGCAATGAAACGTAGTCGGCCACAACGCGAGGATCGCTCCAACTCGCGCCTCCTGTGGTCGAGGAAGTCATCAGTAGCTGGCCGACGGACCCCCAGCTGACGTAAACGACGTAAGCAGTTCCATCGGGGCCGACAAAGGGGAGTGCGCCGTGGAAAATCTCATGTGGTTCGCTGCCGGACAGTGCAGCATGGTCAACGAAGCTAACGCCGTTGTCGGTGGAGCGCGCGACATTGATGTGATAGGTGTCGAACCGGGTGTCCGCGTCGGTATCTTCAGCAGCCGTCCAGGTTACATACACATTACCCCGGTGCGCGCTGCCCGAGTGATCTACAGCTATGAAGGGTTTGTCGTTGAGGACAGATCCACCGCCCGAAGCGACTAGCTTCCGATTGGCTGCCGGAAACGTCTGTCCGCCGTCAGTGGAATAGACAACATAGATGCTTCCGTTCCTCCTCTCCCCCGTTTGGTCATCATGAAACCACATCAGGCAGCTATAGAAGATACGTGATCCATCGGGGGAAAAAGCCAACCCCGGGTCGCCGGCCCAGTTGAGCCCCTGTGGGAGCGGGAGTGACCCTCTGTCAGGCCACGAGCCGCCCCCGTCTGTAGACCGGTAGAACCCACACCTACTCTGGGGCCATCCGTAATAGAAGTCGTTCGCCCCGGCAACGAGGTAGTTGGGGTTGGCAGGGTTCACTGCGATGTAGGGCTCATTCTGTGGCCGGCCGCTATCATTGCCGCGATTGACACGGACGTTAGGCGCGACGGACGTGAGTACGTTGAATTGCCCGCCGGCGGGAGGAATCTCATCATTCGGGTCATCAAGGTCAATGGTACTAGAATCCACACACACGACGCCGGAAACTACATCGCAGAACTCAAGCTGGGACTGGGCCCGAGAAGGCGGCCACAACTCGGCCACTGCAAGGCCAAACAGTGCGAGAAGGATAAGGAGCGGTCCGAAGTGGGTCTTACGTTCCATGGAACCCTTCATCCTGCGGCTGGCGAAAGGCTAGCTCGCGGGGCTAGCTTTTCGAATAGCACTTTGCCCCCCCCCCCGTGTCAAGTTTTTCTTCCGCGTGGCGTCTTACGCGGATCCGCCGGCCCCCTGCTGGCACGGCTAGTTGGCGCCTGGGCTGGTCTGCACGGTGGGGGCGTCGGTCCCACGTCATCGAAGAAGGCTAGGGCCGGTTGCTTTTCCGGCCGCTGGCCCGTAGAATCTCTGCTTTCCTTTTCCTGATTCCGCTCACGAGGAGAGAGAATGCCGCGCCTCGCCGCCAAGATTACCGGGGTCGCCCGCTACGTCCCCCCGCGCGTGCTCTCGAACGCCGACCTCGAGAAGATGGTCGCGACCACGAACGAGTGGATTCTCGAGCGCACCGGCATCCACGAGCGGCACATCGTCGACAAGGGAGTGGCCGCCTCGCACCTCGGCACCGAAGCCGCCCGGCAGCTGCTAGAGCAGAAGAAGGTCTCGCCCGACGAGCTCGACATGATCATCGTGGCCACGGTCACGCCCGACATGATGTTTCCCTCGACCGCCTGCCTCATCCAGAAGAACCTGAAGGCGTCGCGGGCCTGGGGGTTCGACCTGGTGGCAGCCTGCTCGGGTTTCGTCTACGCGGTGACGGTGGGGGCGCAGTTTGTGGCGGCGGGCTCGCACAAGAAAGTCCTGGTCGTCGGGTCGGACGTGATGAGCTCCATCATCAACTACGAAGACCGCGCCACCTGCGTCTTGTTCGGCGACGGCGCCGGGGCGCTGCTCGTCGAACCCTGCGCGCCCGGTGAAGACGGCATCCTCGACTTCCACCACGACATTGACGGGGCCGGCGGCTGCTTTCTTTACATGCCCGCCGGCGGCAGCCTCAACCCGGCTTCGCACGAAACCGTGGACAAGAAAATGCACTATGTCCACCAGGAGGGGAAAGAAGTCTTCAAGTACGCGGTGCGGCGGATGACCGAGGTGCCGAAGATGCTGCTCGAGCGCAACGGCTTTTCCGGCGGCGACTTGAAGCTCCTCGTGCCCCACCAGGCCAACGAGCGCATCATCCGCGCCACCGCCGAGCGCCTGGGCCTGGGCGACGACCGGATGATCCTCAACATCTCCCGCTACGGCAACACCACCGCCGGCACCATCCCCATCGCGCTGGTGGACGCGCTCTCCTGCGGGCGGCTGAAGAAGGGCGACCTGGTAATGCTGCTCGCCGTGGGCGCCGGTTACACCACCGGCGGAATCCTCCTCCGCTGGGCGTACTAGAATCTCGCCCACGCCCTGCTGAATCACTCCGACTTGAAGCTGACCTCGGAGCTCGTCGAGCGCGCCCGCGCCGCCATCAAAGACGCCCAGCCCCCTAGGAAGGGCCGGGCTATAATGGGGCCGGCCACTGGCACCATTCACCGGAGGGGTGCCGGAGCGGCTTAACGGAGCTGCTCCCGCTAGGCGGGATTACCTGTGCTCAGCGGGAGCTGTTCCGTTCCAGTAGGGCCTTGAATTGCACCCCACCTTTGTAACGTTTGATTTCGCGCTCTCGTTTTCGCGCAGCTTTTAGATCGGGGCGTTCTTCGGAATACACGAGTTCCCACAGGTGTGTGTGTCGTGTGCTGGGCGTATTGCCGCGTTTGTGGTCGGCCAAGCGCCGTTGCAAGTCATTAGTGGAGCCGATGTAGTGGCGACCGGAGGTTTGGTTTCGCAGGATGTAGACAAAGGCGCGCATAGAAAAGTGGCGGAGGGGGAGGGATTCCCCGCCCGAGGCGGGTGCGCCTATGGCGCAGAACCCTCAGCCCTCAAGATTCGATCCAATTCCGCTCTGCCTTGCCCTGTTTTCAATGAGAGTTCCCTTCGGCGTGCTTCTCCATTGGACTCAAAGTGTTCCTTGTAGACCACTTTCCAGGGGCGCCCACCTTTGGTGGCTCGCACTTTGCCACGGCTGTGTTCTTCGAGTCTAGCCGGGAGGTTGCGGGTCGAGCCGACATACCGCTTGCCTGTTATTTCACTCCGGAGAACATAGACCGAGAACATTTCGAAGTTACAAAGTGGCGGAGGGGGAGGGATTCGAACCCTCGGCACCGGTTTTGCCAGTGCAACTGCTTAGCAGGCAGCTCCGTTAAGCCACTCCGGCACCCCTCCGCCGACGAAGGGCGGAATCACGGCGACGAAACGCCGCGCAATCCCGCTGCGCGGGAGCAACTCCGTTAAGCCGCTCCGGCACCCCTCCGCCGGAAATGATTTCCTGGTTCAGTATACTATAGAGCCTCCGGCCCGGAGAGAGGAACCAGGAGGGAGCTGATGCGCAAGACACAATCGAAGAAAGCCGAGACGCCCGCGGGCTACATCGAGAAACTCCCGGAACCGCGCCGGAGCGAGTTACGGCAGCTCCACCGGCTGATTACCAGGACCGCGCCCCACCTCAAGCCCAAGATGTGGGGCGGGATGATCGGCTATGGCTCCTATCACTATCGCTACGCCACCGGGCGTGAAGGCGACTGGTTTGTCATCGGCCTCTCCAGCCGCGCGAACTACATCTCTTTCTACGGCTGCTTGTCCGACGGCCGGCAAACCATCGCGGAGAAACACAAGCAGGAGCTGCCCAAGGCCAGCATCGGCCGGAGCTGCATCCGCTTCAAGAAGCTCGCCGATGTGGACCTTCGCGTTCTCGCCCGGATTGTCAAAAAGAATGAAGCCGCCGCAAAAAAACTGGCGAATAGGACTTGGTAGCGCAGGATGGCCGCAGGCCTTCCTGCGGTTTTTGATCCGAAATACCGCGGGTAGCCCTCCGGGCAACCCGCGCTACCACTGCTCCGTTTTTCGAGGTTCCCGGTGGCACCGGCGTCTCGCCGGTGGCTCGGCTACTTCAGGATAATCACCAGGATGCGGCCGTCGGAGCGGTAGGGGCCGCCGTGGGCGGTGGTGGCCTCGCGCACCGGCTCGGGCGGGAGGATGTGGCCCCAGCCGGCGATTTTTCCCGCGGCTTCGAGCGACTCGCGCAGGAAATCTCGTTCCTTGTCCACCTCGGGGTCGATCTTGTGGGTGACCTTGCCGGTGCGCTTGTCCTCCTCAAAGCCGGTGTCGTGCGTGCCCGCGCCTATCCAGATAATCCTCCCGTTCGTCGTCAGCCAGGGTGCTTCCCACAGGCGGAAGTGGTGCCGCTCGGCGACGACGGCCAGCGGCTCGGCGCGGGCGTAACCGAAGTCCTGCGCGCGCCCGAAGAGGAACAGCTCGCTCATCGGCAGTTCGGTGTAGGGCTTCTTCTGGATGGTCGAGAGCACGGCGCGCAGGGCGGCCTCGGTCTTGGTGCGGTCGACTTTCTTCCACCCGGCGACGGCGAGGGCGGCCTCCACCTGCTCGCGTGTGCCCACCAGGACGAAGTTCACCATGTCGCCCTTGGTGCCGTCGTCGGCCTGGACGCGGTCGGGCACGCGCCGGGTGAACTGCTCGAGGTCGAGCCGCTGCTTCGACTGCGCGCCCGCCGCCAGCGAAAGCAGCAGCAGGCCCCCCAGCGCAGCCGCCAGTTCTCTGTTTCTTCTCATGGACACTTAGATTCGCCTACTGCGGCCGGGGTTGAGCCGCGCGGGAAAAAGATATCACCGCAGAGGCGCAGAGAACGCAGAGAAACACCGGAAGGCCACGGCTTCAGCCGTGCCGAATGTGCAGGGAGAAAACCGGGCTTTAGCCCCTGAGGCACAAAGCTAGTAGAAGAGGTACTTGCGCCAGCGCTCTTCGGCGCGGCCGAGCAGGCGCATGAGGTGGCGGTTGGTGTGGAGGTTGTAGGGCCGCGGCCGGCGGACGAGCTTCAGGCCCGCCTCCTCGGGTGTGCGGTCGCCCTTGATGTTGTTGCAGCGGTGGCAGGAGGCGACGAGGTTGTCCCAGGAGGTCGAGCCGCCCCGTGAACGGGGCACGACGTGGTCGAGCGTGAGCTCGGCGGCGGGGAAGAGGCTGCCGCAAAACTGGCAGGTGTTGCGGTCGCGCAGCAGGATGTTCTTGCGGGAGAGCGCGCGGGTCTGCAGGGGGATGCGGCGGTACTCGAGCAGGCGGATGACCGACGGCACGCGCAGGCTCAAGGACGGCGAATGCACCACGGCGTGGTTCTCCTCTTCGGTGCGCGCCACGCCCTTGAGCACCAGCACGATCGCCCGCTTGACGGCGGTGATGTGGATGGGCTCGTAGGTGGCGTTCAACACCAGCACCGGCGTGTGCATCACCGGGCTCGCCATGGCCGCTTCAAACCTCCTGCATCACTCGGGCCACCGTTACCGCCTGCACGCTCTCTGCGCCTGCACGCTTCAGCGTCCGGGCGCAGGCGTTCAGGGTAGCCCCGGTTGTACATACATCATCTACTAATAGGATGCGGGCTTTGTCAACTTTGACGCGGGCGGAAAAAGCGCCCTGGACGTTTTCGATGCGCTGGGCCGGGGTGAGCCCGGTTTGCGAGGGCGTATCTTTGACGCGAGCGAGCCAGCCCGTTTGAACCGGCTTGTGCAGCCAGCGGGCGAGCTCGCGGGCGATAAGCTCGGCCTGGTTGTAGCCGCGAGCGCGCTGGCGCCGCGAGTGCAGCGGCACGGGAACAATCGCTTCTGCTTCTCCCAGCGCCGGATTTTGCGCCACCACTACCGCCAGCCAGTCGCCCAGCGGCCGGGCGAGCGAGCGCACGCCGCTGTACTTCAAGAGCACGATCATTTGCCGCAGCTCGTTGTCGTAGGCGCCGAAGCTGCGCAGCCGGTCGAACGCGGTCTCGCCCTGCCGGCACGGGCCGCAGCGGGCGGCTTCGCTTGGCGCATGCGAGGCGAGCGAAAGCGGCCGCTGGCACTGCTCGCAGAAAGCCAGGGGCTCGAGCGGGCGCACCCGGCCGAGGCAGCCGGGACAAATGGGGACGCGTGAGGCGGCGGTGAGCAGCGCCTCGCAGAGACGGCAGCGGGCGGCGAAGACGACGCTGGCCAAGCCGTCCCAGGCGGAGCGGAGAGCCGGGGTCAGGGAAAAGAACAAGGGTCGAGCGGCGGGGCCGGGTGCGGGCCGGGCTGGGTCAGCGTCGGTAGGGAAGGCGAGCCTCCCGAAAAACTACAGCAATCCCCGCTCCTGTTTCTCCTGGCAGCCGATGCAGTGCCGGGCCCAGGGAACGGCTTCGAGGCGCTTTTGCTGGACTTCCTCGTGGCAGGCGACGCAGAGGCCGTAGCCGCCGTTCTTCATCCGCCCCAGGGCCTCGTCCACCAGGGCGAGGATGTAGCGCTCGTTGTTCGACTGGCTGAAGAGGAACTCCTTGGTGTAGGAGTTGGCGGCCTTGTCGGCGATGTCCTGGGTGGCGTCGTCGGCGGCCCGCCCTTCTTCCTCGGCGACGGCCATCAAGCGCTGGAGCTCCTCGCGCTTGGCGTCCAGCTTTTTCTTGTAGTACTCCAAGCGTTTCTTGTCCATGCTCGGGCCTCTCGGTTGCCCCTGCGCCTCTGGAGCAAACTAAAGATTTTAGCGGGGCCCTCCGGAACTGTCAAGCCGGGCGGGCCGCGCGGCAGCTTGACTTTTTGCCCGTGGGGTCATATAAGCCGAAGTCGACGAGGGGCGAGAGCGCGCGCATGCACGCCTGGGGTGACCGCTCTCCCTTGAGGAGCCTTCCATGAAGAATCTCCGGCTGGTGTTGATTCTGGCGCTGTGCCTGCTGGCGGCGGGGCCGCTGGGGGCACAGACTTACCGCGGCGCCATCGTGGGCACGGTGATGGACGCCAGCGGCGCCGTGGTGCCCAACGCCAAGGTGACCATCCGCAACGTGGACACCGGGGTGGAGCGGAGCGCCACCACCGACGCCGACGGCTACTACGTCGCCGCCGAGCTCCCCATCGGCAATTACAGCGTCAGCGTGGAGGTCCAGGGCTTCCAGACCGCCGTGGCCACCGGCATCCGCGTGGAAGTGGCGGGCGAGCGCCGAGTCGACATCGCCTTGCAGCCGGGCGCCATGACCCAGCGCGCCGAAGTGGTGGCCGAGATGCCTCTGGTCGAAACTACCACCAACGTGCTGGGCGGAACCCTGGAGCGGCGCCAGGTGGAGGAGCTCCCCATCAACGGGCGCGACTTCGGCAAGCTCCTGGTGCTGGTGCCGGGCGCTTCCGGCGACCCGGTGGGCAACACCGACTTCCCCGGCAGCTTCGGCCTCTTCACCACCAACGGCAACCGCGGCCGCGCCAATAACTTCCTGCTCGACGGCACCGACATGAACGACGGCTACCGCAACCTGCCCGCCATCAACGAGGCCGGCGTCTTCGGGACCCCGGCCACCATCCTGCCGCTCGACGCCATCGCCGAGACCCGCATCCTCACCAACTTCGAGCCCGAGTACGGCCGCAACGGCGGCTCGGTGGTGAACATTGTCACCAAGTCGGGCACCAACGACCTGCACGGCAGCATCTACTGGTTTTTCCGCAACGACGCGCTCAACGCCCGCAACTTCTTCAACACCGTCGGCCCCAAGGACAAGTTCCGCAACAACAACTTCGGCTACTCGGTCGGCGGGCCCTTCATTCGGAACAAGACTTTCTTCTACTTCGGCTTCGAGGGCCAGCGGGAGAGCGGCGCCATCACCACTCTGGCCAAGGTGCCCGACCCGGCCCGCTATGCCTTCGCCCCCAACATCGTCATCCGCAACCTGCTCAACCTCTGCGCCGTGACCGGCCAATGCTCCGGCGGCAACCTGCTCTGGCCGGCGCCCACTCCGGGCTTCAATCTGGCCGGCCTGAACGCCATCGTCCCGGCCGACTTCCACAACCGCGTCGACAGCATGATCATCAAGGTCGACCACAACTTCAACCAGAACAACCTGCTGACCGGGCGCTACTTCTTCGGCAACAGCGATCAGAGCTTCCCGCTGGGGCTGGCGGGCGGCAACAACCTCCCCCGCACCAACACCTTCACGCCCACGCGCGTGCAGTTGCTCTCGCTCTCCTACGTCAAGGTCTACTCGCCCACGCGCGTCAACGAGCTGCGCGTCGGCTGGAACCGCTTCGCCGAGGACTTCCTGGCCGACGACGCCGAGGTTTTCGGCAACCCTCGCACCTCGCTCCTCTTGAACACCGGCGTCGTGGCCGAGCGCGACTTCGGCTTGCCGGAGATCCACGTCGGGCCTTTCTCCGCGCTGGGCTCGAGCCAGTTCTCCAACCCCCGCGGCCGCGTGGACACCAACTGGCACGTCATCGACAACTACAGCTGGAAGCGCGGCCGGCACGACTTGAAGTTCGGCTTCGAGTTCCGCCGCACCTTCGTCAGTTCCTTCAACGACTCGAACTTCCGCGGCGTGATCAACTTCGACCGGCTCAATGACTTCCGGAACGGCTTCCCCTCCGGCGGCTTGACGGTGGTGGGTGGAACCGATCGCGGCACCTTCCAGAACTCTTACGCCGGCTACATCCAGGACAGCTTCCGCTGGACCTCGCGCTTCACCTTCAACTGGGGTCTGCGCTACGACTACTACGGCGTGCTCGACGAAGAGCGCAACCGCTTCAGCCGCTACGACCCCGTGGCTGGCCTCATCCAGCTCGGCTCCCCCGGTTTCCCCCGCCTCTACGACCGCGACCTGAACAACTTCGGGCCCCGCCTCTCCTTTGCCTGGGACCCGTGGGGCACCGGCAAGACCGTCCTGCGCGCCGGCTGGGGCTTGTTCTACGACGCCTTCTCGCAGGACTTCTTCATCGGGCAGATTCCCTGGAACACCTTCAGCCCCGGCGCCGCCTACAACCCCATCGGCGAGACCCCGGTGATGATTACCTTCGCGACCACCGGCTTCCTGTCTCCCGGCGCCCCGGTCTTCCCCGGCGGGTTCGCTGCCCAGTCGACCGACATCACCCAGGCCGACCCGGACATCCGCACGCCCTACATCCAGAACTTCAACGTGAACCTGCAGCGGGAGCTGTGGGCGAAGACGATGCTGCAAATCGCCTACGTGGGCTCGATGGGGCGGAAGCTGTTCCGCACCAGCGAGATTAACCAGTCGTTCGTGCCCGGCGGGGCGCGGCCGTTCGATGCGACGGCGCTGCTCTGCCCGGTCGTGACCCCCACCTGCCCGGCCACCAGCGGTCCCTTCATCGTCGACGAGGTGGAAACCACCGCCACCTCCAACTACAACTCCCTCCAGGTCAGCTTCAACCAGCGCGACTGGCACGGCTGGACGAATCAGGTGAGCTACACCTGGGGCCACTCGATTGACACCGCCAGCGACGGCATCGAGTCTCTGCCCAACCAGGCGACCCCCGACAACAGCAACAACCCGCACGGCGAGCGCGCCAACTCCAACTTCGACACCCGCCACCGCTTCGTTTGGAACTGGATCTACGACGTCCCGCATTTGAGCGACCGCGCCCCCAAGCTCACCCAGGGCTGGCAGCTCTCCGGCATCCTGTCGCTGATGAGCGGCCACCCCTACCATGTGAACATGTTCGCGGATGACGCCTTCGACTTCATCCTGCGGCCGGATTTGGTCGGCGACCCCTTCTTGGGCGCGAGCGGCCCCGACCGCTACTTGAATCTGGCGGCCTTCCGCTACCCTTGCACCGCGACCGAGTGCCACTACGGCAACCTGCCGCGGAACTTCTTCACCGGACCGGACTTCAAGAACTTCGACATTTCCATCATCAAGAACACGCCCATCACCGAGCGGATTACCATCCAGTTCCGCGCTGACTTCTTCAACTTCACCAACCGCGCCAACTTCGCCTCGCCGACGCTGCCGGCCTTCATCGCTTCGGCCGACTTCCAGGGGATCAGCCCGGGGGGCACGGGATTGGCGGGGCGCGGCGGCGCCAACGGCTCAACCCCGGCGGACCCGTTCAATTGCATAACCACGGGCACCAACCCGGGATGCTTCCTCCCCATCACCGCCACGCCCGACACCGGCATCGGCTACCCGTCGCTCGGCGGCGGCGGACCGCGCAACGTCCAATTCGCCATCAAGGTGATTTTCTAGACGAGTCGAGCAGTCCCACGGAGCCCGGGCGGCAGCCCCGCCCGGGCTCTTCTTTTTTTCTGGCATCGGGTAGGGCGGGGGCTTGATCCCCGCCGTCACGCCAATCCACTTCGGCAAGGCACAAGGCCTTTCCCTACCCCGACGGAGGAATCAGCGTCTCTTGGGAGGCAGATAGGCTTTCTTGATTTTCACGAGCACGGTGAAGTTCGGGTCGACGATCTGGCTGACGTTCGATTCCATCGCCAGCGAGAGCAGTTCGTAGGCGTCCATCGCCGAGAGGCCGTAGTCTTCCGTCAGCCACTGGATGAGCTCGCGCGAGGCGATGCGCATGGCGTCTTCGAGCGGGCGGTAGCTCCCGGCGGCCATCAAGTACGTGTCGTCTTCCAGGCGCGGGGCGCCGATGCGCCGGCCCTTGAGGACGTCAACCTTGAGGACAACGCTCATCTGGATTTCGGCGGCGGTGCCGGCGATTTCGCCTTCGCCCTGCACGGCGTGGCCGTCGCCGAGATACAGCAGCGCTCCGGGCACGTTCACCGGCAAGTAAACCGTGGTGCCGGCGCGCACTTCGGGCGTGTCCATGTTGCCGCCGAAGAACTCCGGCACAATGGTGGCGCGGGCTTCGTCGGCGGCCGGAGCGACTCCCAGGCAGCCGAGGAAGGGCTTGAGCGGCAGCTTGACGCGGAAGTCGGAGTCGAGCGCGGCGAATTCTACGGTGCGCGCCTGTTTGTCCACCCGGTAGAACCAGACGCGCGGCTCGAAAGGCTTGTCGAGCATGGGGGTGTAGCGCGTCGCCGTCAGCGCGCCGAAGCCCGGCCCGGCGTAGCCGACGGCCACGTCCGCGGCGGGCTCGACGGAAACCAGGTGGATGACCAGAGTGTCGCCCGGCTCGGCGCCTTCGATGTAGAAGGGGCCGGTCTGCGGGTTGGGACGGCGGCCGGGCGGGAACCAGTCGCCGGGCTTCTGGAGCGTGTTGCCGTCGGCGCGCTCCGTCCAGGTTGCGAGCGCGTCCCCGGGCTGGAGCTTCAGCACCGGCGCCGCGGTGGCGAAGGTGTACTTCAAGTCTTCCTTCTTCGGGGTGTACTTGTGCGTCTCCGCTGTTCCCCCGAGCGCCACCAGCAGCACAGGCAGCGAAACTCGAAAAGCGAAACTCGAAACTCGTCGAATCATTAGGCTGCTCCTTGCTTACAGGATTTTCAGGCGGCGGGCGACGCGCTCGAGAATTTCGAGCGCCTGCTCCAGGTCCTTGCGCTTGTGGGTGGCGGTCACGATGGTGCGCAGGCGCGCTTTGCCCTGGGCCACGATGGGGTAACCGATCCCCTGGGCGAAGACGCCTTCCTGGAAAAGCTCGCGGCTGAACTGGTGCGCCAGGGCGGCGTCGCCGACGATGATGGGCGTAATCGGCGTCTCGCTCACCCCGGTATTGAAGCCGAGCTTCTTCAGGCGCTTCTTGAAGAACTTGGTGTTGGCCCAGAGCTTCTTGATGAGCTTTTCCCCCTCGGGCGAGTCGAGCAGGGCGAAGGCGGCCTGGCAGGTGGCGGTGACCGAGGGCGGGTGCGAGGTGGAGAAAATGAACGGCCGGGCGCGGTGATAGAGAAACTCGATGAGGTCGCGCGCGCCGCAGACGTAGCCGCCGATGGAGCCGATGGCCTTCGAGAGCGTCCCCACCTGGATGTCCACCCGGCCGTGGACGCCGAAGTGGTCAATGGTGCCCCGGCCGCCCCGGCCCAACACGCCGCTCGCGTGAGCGTCGTCCACCATCATGATGCAGCCGTACTTCTCGGCCAGGTCGCAGAGCTGGGGCAGGGGAGCGATGTCGCCGTCCATCGAAAAGACGCCGTCGGTGATGAGCAGCTTGCGGCCGGGCCGGTTCTGGACTTCCTTCAGGGTCTCTTCGCAGTGGTTGAGGTCCTTGTGGCGGAAGATTTTGCGCTCGGCTTTGGAGAGCCGCCCGCCGTCAATGATGCTGGCGTGGTTGAGCTCATCGGAGATGATGATGTCGTTTTCGCCCAGCACGGCCTGCACGGTGCCGGCGTTGGCGGCGAAGCCGGATTGGAACACCACGCAGGCTTCGGTGTTCTTGAAGCGGGCAATCTGCTCTTCGAGCGCCAGGTGGATGTCCAGGGTGCCGGCGACGACCCGCACCGCGCCCGCGCCCACGCCGTGGGTCTTAATGGCGGCGGCGGCGGACTTCTTGAGGGTGCGGTGCGTGGTGAGACCGAGGTAGTTGTTGGAGGAAAGATTGATGACGCGCTGGCCGTCGAAGGTGGCCACGGGGAGCTGCTCGCCCGAGAGCACGCGCAGCTTCTGGTAGAGCTTCTGCTCCTTGAGCTTTTCCAGCTCCTCATGCAGGTACTGCAAGGGGGGTCGCGTGCCGACGGGCGCAGTCATCGGGGTCTCTCCTCGGGTTATTTGGGGACGCCGTTGGGGTAGAGAAGAATCTTGGAAGCCTTGCCCTTGCCGAGCAGGTCGAAGGCCTGCTCGAAGCGCTCGAGCGGGAGGCGGGCGCTGATGAGCGGCTCCAGGTCGAGCGCGCCCGCCTTGAGCAGGGCCAGCATCCGGTACCAGGTGTCGTACATCCGCCGGCCGTAGATGCCCTGCACGGTGGCGCCTTTGAAGATGACGTCGGGGACGAGGTCGAGCGTAACCGGCTCGGCCGGCAGCCCCAGCAGCGAGATGCGCCCGCCGCCCCGCAGCATCTTGAAGGCCTGCTGGATGGCCTGCGGGTGGCCGCTCATTTCGAGCACAACGTCGGCGCCGTCGCCCGTGGTGGCTTCTCTCACCGCGGCCACCACGTCGGTCTCTTTGGGATTGAAGACGCCGTCGGCGCCCACGCGCTTGGCGAGCTCGACCCGCTCCGGGCGGACTTCGATGCCGTAGACCGCGGTGGCGCCGCAGGCCTTGGCCACCATCACCGCCATCAGGCCGATGGGCCCGCAGCCCACCACCGCCACGCGCTGCCCGGCGATTTCGCCGGCCAGAACGGTGTGGACGGCGTTGCCGAGCGGGTCGAGCACGGCGGCATAGTCGCGGGGGATGGCCGGGTCGATGGGCAGAATATTGGAGGCGGGGATCTTAACGTACTGGGCGAAACAGCCGTCGCGGTCGATGCCGATGATTTCGAGCTTCTGGCAGATGTGCTGCTGGCCGATGCGGCATTGCAGGCAGTGGCCGCAGGCGACGTGCATCTCGGCGCTGACAAACTGCCCGGGGCGGACGGCTTCGACCTCGCTGCCCACTGCCTCGACCGTGCCGCAGAACTCGTGGCCGAAGATCATCGGCGGGCGAATGCGCTGGCGCATTACCGGGTCCCAAGAATAAATGTGCAGGTCGGTGCCGCAGATGGAGGCGGCGTTGACCGCCACCAGCACGTCGTTCGGGCCGAGGGTCGGGCGCGGCCGCGGCTCAAAGCTGGCCCCCGGCGCCGGGCGCGCCTTCACCAGGGCGTTCATCTCGCGGGTGGGCATCCGGTTCTGCTCTCTTGGGGCGTGCTCGTTCGGGGCCGAAGCCCCATCTTAGCACAGGGCGAGCTTACATCACGCGCTTGCGCAGATTCTCCAGCGCCTGGCGAGCCAGCTCGTAGTCGGGAGCGACCTCGAGCGCGCGCTGGAAGCACTCCCGGGCGCGATTCAGCATGTCCTTGGCGAGGTAGGCCCGCCCGAGGTTGTAGTGCGGGTAGTGGTAGGAGTCGTAGCGCTTGGAGCGCAAAGCTTTGTCGAGCCAGGTGATGGCCTCGTCGTACTGGTTCTTCTCGATGAGGTAGGCCCCGATGTCGTTGTAGGGGTTGCCGAAGTCGGGGTCGAGCTCGATGGCGCGGTGGCACTCGCGGATGGCCTGGTCGAGCTTGCCCTGGAAGTGATAGGTCCAGCCGAGGAAGGTGTGGGCCTCGGCGGTGGGGAAGGTTTCGATGGAGCGCTGGTAGAGGTCGACGGCCAGCTCGTAGTCGCCCTCCATTTGATACTTGTAGGCCTCCTGCAACAGCTCCCAGGCGCGCGCCAGCCGTTCAGTGTCCATCGTCTACCGCCCTTTGGCTCCCGGCAGGGAGTAGCACAGCCCCCCGGCGTTGTCAACGCGCCGCCCGGCTGCTAGGATGCACGTCTTCCCTATGTCGGGCGCTTCCTTCGTCGGGCCGATGGTGCTGGTGTTCGTCGCCGGGGCGCTCGTGGTGTGGGCGGTGGCGGCGCTGCTGCGCGCCGGGCTCACGGCCCTGCTCGAACGGGGCGGGCATCGCCTCGACCGCTGGCGGCGCGTGTGGTTTCATCCCGAGCGGGAGCTGGCCCGGCTACTGGAAGCGCTGCTGATCGTGGCCTTCGTGGCCGAGTTCGTGCGTTACTACGACCTGCCGGGCTGGACAACGCCCTTAGTGGCGGCGGTGTGGGCTCTGCACTTGCCCGCTGACCTGTGGAGCTGGTCCCGCCTGCGGCGACAGCCGCGGGGCACGCGCCAGCTGCACGAGCGCGGCTTCCTGCTGCTCGACCTCGGCCCGCTCTGGCTGCGCGCCGTTGTGCTGGGACTGGCCGGCTCGCTCTATCTTGTTCCGCCGTTGCGGGCGGTGCTGGGTACAATGATGGGGTTCATCCTCGCGAGCCTCGACCGTTGGCTCGCTTGAACGGAGGCGGCGGGTGACCGATTCGAGAGCGGAAGAAATCAGGAATCGCTTGCGCGAGGGCGATTACCTGGAACTCTCTTCGGCCGCCGGCACCTTCGAAGTCTGGGCCGAGCCGTTTGGGAATCCTCCCCAAGTCTTCTACGAGGGCGAGCCGTATCCTCTCTCCGAATTGGACACGGTGGTGGGCAGAATCTTGGAGGCCTTGCAAAGCGGAGAGGTGCGCGCCCGGTGGGTCGGCAAGCGGGACGACTAGCCCGCTAGGCGAGCTCCTAATGGGTGACGTTTTTTGTCACTTCCGTTCCTAAAACTCAATCTCCAGGTTTTGGTATACTAAATTAAAACGTCTGCAATAAGTTGTAAGCTTTGTGGTTGCGAACGAAGTTCCCAATCGCGGCGTTAATCGTAAACAGCTATTACTCAATGAGTTACGGGAAGATGCGTTTTCTTTCCGGATGGTATCGTGGTTGCATCAAGGAAGACCGAAGTGTGGTGACTCAAGCGGTAGAAGAAGTTTGCTCCCAAATCTCGAGTGAAACCAAACGGGGGAAACGAAATGAAGCTTAGTTGGGCAAAGGCAGTCGTGTGCCTGCTGGCGGTTACGGCCTTCCTGGCCGTGCCGGCGCAGGCGCAGTTGACGGTGGGTTCGGTGACCGGCACGGTGGTGGACGCCACCGGCGCCGTAATCCCCGGCGCCACCGTTACACTAACCAACCAGGCCACCGGGGTTACCCGCGAGCAGGAGACCAGCTCGACGGGAACCTTCGCCTTCGAGCGTGTTCGGCCGGGCGCCTATTCGTTGCGCGTCTCGATGAGTGGTTTCAAGACCTATGAAACCACAGTCGAGGTCAGCATCGGCAAGGTGTCCTCGCTGGGCAACGTCGCGATGCAGGTCGGGGCAACGACCGAAGTCGTGACGGTCGAGGCGGGCGCCGTCCCGCTGATGCAGGCGGAGTCGCCGCAAATCACCGGCAACTACACTGCACGCACCGTGGCGGACGTGACCTGGGGGACGATGGGCATCGACTCCACCGCTTTCTTGACGGCGGGCGTCGTCCCTGGCTTCGGCAACATCAACACCAATACCGGCACCGGGGGCCAGATCCCGAGCGGCACCGCGCCAGCCGCCGCCGGCCAGCGCTCCCGCTCCACGCAGTTCTCGATGGACGGCCACGAGATCAACGACATCTCCATCGGCGGCCCGTCCATCTTCCTGCGCAACCTGGACACGGTGGCCGAGTATCAGGTGACCGTCAACCAATTTGACTCCGGCCAGGGCCGTCTCCCTGGCGCCACCATCAACATCGTCACCAAGTCGGGCGGCAACGACTTCCACGGGTCGGCGTTCTATTTCTACGAAACGTCCGGCCTGCGGGCGCAAACCTCGGGGGAGGACCGCTTCGACGCCCTGATCGGGAAGTTCGTCCTCCAGGAGTACGGCGGGACGTTCGGCGGGCCGATTGTCAAGAATAAGTTCTTCGGCTTCGGCAGCTATGACCGCTACCGCGTGCCCAACTCCTCGGTGGCCAGCGTCGTGGGGACAGAGCTCGCCATGACGCAGGCCAGCGCCATCGCCCTGGCGGCCGCCGCCCCGAACAACGCCACCAACACGTACCGGGACTCCGGGCCGTTCTCCATTCCTCTCGGCAACCCGCAGTGCAACGCGCCGCTTACCACGTTCACCCTGGGTACGCCTATCCCGGTGAGTGCCTGCCCCATCACCCGCTCCGTGCCCCAGTCCGAGCTGTTCTGGGAGTACACGATGCGGTTCGACCTGGTCTTGAGCAAGCAGACCTTCACCGGCAAGTGGCTGCACCAGAACGACCCGTTCTGCTGCAACGGCGGCACCAGCGGTTATTGGAACAACATCCCCTTCAACGCCTGGAGCTTCAACCTCGGGCACACCTACCAGTTCACCCCGCGGGCGATCAACGACTTCCGGTTCAGCGCCGGGCGGTTCTTCGTCGCCTTCGAGGGTGGAACCACGTTTGGGGGGTCGTTCCTGGGCGGCCAGGCGGCGCTGGACTCCGTCCGGCAGAACCTGGCGCGCTTCAACATGCCGAGCGGTTTCCTGGACTTCGGTCTGGCCACCAACCTGCCCCAGGGCCGTTTGCTCTACAACTTCCAGTGGCAGGACAACTTCAGCTACATCTGGGGCCGCCACACGATCAAGGCGGGTGTGGAATTCCGGCGCAACCGCACCACCGCGCCTTTCCTGCCCTTCGTGAACGGCCAGTACAACTTCTCCTCTCAGTCCGGCAACGGTTTTGGCCGGTTGGATACGAACGAGGTCTCCTCCATTAACTTCGCGGAGGGGCCCTTTGCCTTCCAGCCGTTCGAGACTGACCAGTTCTACTATATCCAGGACGACATCCGCATCCGCCCGAACTTCACTCTGAACGTGGGCCTGCGCTATGAGCACACTGGTCAGCCGGTGAACACCATCCACGACGAGACGGTGGGGCGGGAGACGAGCCCGGTCGGATTCTGGAACCCGGCCTTGTCTCTCGACCACCGCACCTTCCCGAAGGTGGCCTCCGACGACAACAACTGGGGCCCGCGCATCGGCTTCGCCTACACCCCGCGCTTCTGGAAGTCGCTGTTCGGCGAGGATAAGACGGTCATCCGCGGAGGATACCTGATCTCCTACGAGGCCGCCTTCTACAACATCCTGCTGAACATCTCCACGGCTGCCCCGCGCGTTTTCCTGTTCAACCCGTGCACGAGCCTTGCCACGTGCACCGTGTTTGGCGGCGTGCAGGGCTCGGGAACGGGCGCAGCCCTGGCGGCGACGGCTCTCCCGCTCATCCCCTTGGGGACGCGCGACCCGCGGGAGTTCAGCCGCACCATCGTGCCGACGGACTTCCGCTCGCCCTACGCGCAGAACTGGTCGCTGGGCATCCAGCGGGAATTCGGCTCCAGCATCGTGGGCGAAGTCCGCTACGTGGGCTCGCGCCAGATCGGCCAGTTCCAGTCCATCAACGATAACCCGCTGTTCGGCGACACCGGCGGCGTGGACAACCCCGCGACCCTCGACTACTTCAGCAACTTCCCGGGGTCGTTCCCGTCGGGGGCCATCCCCTGCGGCTTCCCGGGAAACACGAACATCCCGGCGACGTTCCTGACCGGTGCTCCCCTCGGCCGCGTCCGTTGCGACGCGGGCGCTGTCCGCAACCGCATCAACGGCGCCCTGGCCAACTACCACGGCCTCCAGGCCCGGTTGGACGTCCGCAACCTTTACAACCAGTTGACGGTGGGGAACTCCTACCAGTGGGGGAAGACCATTGACAACGTCAGCGAGATCTTCGGCTTCTTCGGAAACGGGTCGATCGCCTTCTCCGAGAACCCCTTCCGGACGAACCACGAAGAGCGCGGCCTGTCCAACTTCCACCTCGGCCAGGTCTTCACCACCTACTGGATCTGGGACTCTCCTTGGCACCGCGACCAAGTGGGCGCCAAGGGTAAGATCCTCGGCGGGTGGCAGTGGAACGGCCAGGTCTTCCTCTACGACGGTCGTCCGTGGACGCCAACCACGTTCTTCGGGTTCGCGGCCTTTGCCGCTACCTGCGGCATGGACATCACCTTCAACACCACCTTCGCGGGTCTGTTCGAGACCTGCCGGCCGTACGCGGGCAACCCGAACGCTCCCATTAACACCGTGGGCTTCGTGGGCGACCCGAGCGCGCGCTGGTGGGTCAACGACGGCAGCCTCGGACCTGCGGGCGTGGGACGCAACCCGAGGCTCTACGGCGACGGCGTCGTCCTGTCGAATATGGGGTTCTTCAAGAACACCCGTATCGGCTCGGAGGGACGGTACATCATCCAGTTCCGGGCGATGTTCCAGAACATCTTCAACCATCGGAACTTCGGCGTGCCGGACACCTTCATCGACGACTCAGCGTTCTTCTTGGGCGTGGACGATGTGACCAACACGTTCGCCCTCCCGAACAAGAACGACGCAGCTGGCCGTCTGTTCCGCTTCGCCCTCCGGTTCACCTTCTAGGGGAACCAGAGGCCGCAAGGCTCCAACCGGGAGGCCGCAAGGCCTCCCGGTTTTTTTTGGCCTGCCGGGGTCTTGTCTTAGGGTTGCGAGCCGCCCTGCTGGAGCCGCTGCAGGGCTTCGCGCGCCCGGGAATCGTCGGGGCGCAGTTCCAGCACGCGCCGCAGCATGGCCTCGCCTTGCGGCCGCAGGCCGCGGCCGAGGTAGGCCTCGGCCAGGGCCATGGCTGCATCGGCATCCTGGGGATTGAGCGCCAGGGCGCGTTCCAGGGCCTCCGTCGCCCGCGTCAGCAAGCCCTGCTCCAGGCAACCTATTCCCAGATTGCGGAAGGCTTCCGCGTAGCCGGAGTCAAGTTCCGTGGCTCGGACAAAGCTTTCCACCGCCAGCGCCAGCGCTCCGCTCTGCGCGTACAGCACGCCCAGGTAGTTGTGCGCCAGGGCGTCGCCCGGTTCCTGTTTGACATACTCTTCGAGCAAGGCAGCCGCGGCTGGGCTCTTGCCGTTCGCGCCCAGCGCCAGGGCGTACTCGAGCTTGTTCTGGGGGTTGGCGGGGTCAAGTTCGTGGGCGCGGGCCAGAGCCTGCTCGGCGCGTTGGCTGTCGCCCAGCCGTGCGCAGGCCTTCCCCAAGTTGAACCACGCCTCGGAAAAGGCGGGGCTCAACTCCACCGCGCGCTCGAAAGCCTGGCGGGCTTTCTCCACTTCGTCCTGGCGGCCGTACAAAACCCCCAGGTTGCTCCAGGGCTCGGCCTGGAGCGGCGTGGCCTGGACGGCCTGCTGGAGGTAGAAAGCGGCGTCGGCGAAAAGGCCGCGCAGGTAGAAAAGGCTGCCCGTGCGGCTGTAGTCGCGCCCCATCCGGTGGGCGAGGGAGCGGCCTGTGTAGGGAAGGGCTGCTTGAGCGATTCTTTCGGGGTGGGCATCGACCGCGCGCAGGTCGCGCAGCAAAACCTCCACCGGCACTACGCCGCGATAGAGCTTGGCGACTTCCCCCCGGCTGTTCAGCAGGAAGGTGGTGGGAATCTCCAGGTCGCCGGAGCGTTCGAAGAGGGTCTGGTAGAAGACGTTGTACCGCTCCAGCGTGGCGGCGTCCATCAGCAGCACCGGGAAAGGCAGTTGCCGTTCGCGGGCGAATTGTTCTACTTTGCTGCGGTTCTGCGGCTCGTCCACCGAGATGGCCACGAGTTCGCCGCCGGCGGCCCGGATCTGCTGGTAGTGTTCCACCCATAACTTCATTTCCTCCTGGCAAGGGGCGCACCAGGTGGCCCAGAAGTTGATCGCCGTCGGCCGCCCCCGCAGGCTTTCACTCGCCACGCTCCGGCGGGCGAGGTCTTGGAGGGAAAAAGGCGGGGCGGGCACGGCGCTGAAGAGAGAGACACCTTCCGGCGAAGAGGACGGCTTGGGGACCGCCTGCGGCGCGCAAACCCGCTGGTCGCTGTTGCGCGGGCGGAAGGGCGCAGCCTGCCACGCCTCCTCGCCTTCGGTCACGGCGATGCGATGGTCAGCCGGCAGACCTTCGAGAACCTGCTGGCGGCCGCTCGGCCAGACGATACGGGCCCGCACCGGCCTCGCCCAGTCGTGCAGGCCGAAGGTCAGCGTCAATGAGGACTGGGAAAGAAAGCCGCTGCCCAGCGCCACTTGCTTCACGCGTTTGCCTTGCGGCGTCTCCACCTCCACCAGCGCTCCCACCGCGTCTCGATTGCTCTCACGCCCCGTGAGCCGGAAAGCGATGCTGTGGTTGGTGGTGGGGGTGTCGTTACGCAGCAGGCGCAGCTGGGGCGCATTGCGAAACTTGACGATGAGGTCCAGGTCGCCGTCGTTGTCAAAGTCGAGCACGGCGTAGGAGCGGCCATCTTCGATGAACTCCAGCCCGGTAACGCCCGAGAGCTCGATAAACTTGCCCTGGCCGAGGTTCAGGTAGAAGGTGTCGGGCTCGCGTCCGCTCCAGGAGCCGTTGCTGCGGATGAGCCGGTTGATGGCCAACCAGCCGTCGGCGTAGTCGTTCCGGGTTTTCTGCGTGTCCGGGGAGTGAGCGACAACCTGTCGCCAGAAGAAACTTCAAAGGTCTTTGGTGCTCTCGTTGGTGATGTAGCCGTTGGCGATGTAGATGTCCTCGAGGCCGTCGAGATCCATGTCGAAGAAGTTGCTCGACCAGGCCCAGCGACCCATGCCGACACCGGCCGTTTCGGTGACATCCTCGAAGGTGCCGTCGCCTCGGTTGTGGAATAGGGTGTTGCCTTTGGCGTGCCGGCGGTAGAAACCCTTTTGGGCGGAGTCGGGCTTGAAGAGAGGCTGCTGGGTGGTGCGCAGGCCGGCGGTGGAGTACATGTTGCCCACGTACAGGTCGAGCCAGCCGTCGTTGTCGTAATCGCCCCAGGCCGCGCTCATGCCGGCGCCGATGTCCTCCACGCCCAGTTCGGGTGCCACGTCCCGGAACGTGCCTCCGTGGTTGCGGTAGAGGTTGTTCCGCCCGAAGTCGTTGGCCACGTAGAGATCGGGCCAGCCGTTGCGGTCGTAGTCAGCCCAGGCGCAGGCGAAAGAAAACCGCGCGTTGTTTTCGTCCAGGCCGGTCTCTGCGGTGACGTCGGTGAAGGTCCCGTTGCCGTTGTTGCGGAAGAGGAAGTTGGGTGAGCCGTTATTGGCGTCGTGGTAGGGGATGGGATAGCGGTAGTTGCTTTCCCCCACCTGCCAGGCGTAGGAGCAGACATAGACGTCGAGCCAGCCGTCGCGGTTGTAGTCGGCGATGCAGGCGGAGGTGAAGATGGTCTTCTCCTGCTTGGCCGGGGTCAGGCCGATGCGGGCAGGATCCTGGTAGACAAAGCGCAGCCCGCCCTCATTGCGGAAAAGCCAGAGACCATCGCCCACCACCAGCAGGTCAGCATCGCCGTCGTTGTCGTAGTCGAAGAAGAGCGCCGAGGAACTGCGATCGAGTAGGTCGAGCCCCGTTGCCTGGCTGATTTCGCTGTAGGTGCCGTCGCCTTGGGATTGGAAGAAGCGATTCGGCAGGCCCGCGGGCTGGCAGACGTAGAAGTCTTCCTGGCCGTCATTGTCAACGTCGGCGACGGCCACGCCGTTATTGCCGTAGATGTCGATGCCGGCGGCCGTGTCCACGTTGGCGCTCCACCAGTCGATGCCGCGCAGCACCTGCTGGTAGGCAGGGCCGGCAGGTAGGGCGCAGGAGGTGACGTCGGCGAAGTGCGGCCGGGGTGAGCGGCTCTCCCAGCCGTCTTTGAGCCGGACGCCTGCCCAGAGCCAGCCGCGCTCCAGGTCCTTGCGCCAGCGGGTGATCCAATGCCCGGTCGCCTGTCGGGTTTCCCCGCGGGCGGTCCGTCCCGTAAGGGTGTAGCGGATTTCCAAGTCCACCTGTGGCGGGTCTGGAACGCGGATGGCAATGCCCGTCGTCTTGATCTCTACAAATGAGACTTGGGTCAACTCTCCGAGGAGGCGGTCCAGCTCGCGTGCCAGGGTATCACGGGTGACGGTGTCTGACTGGTCGACTTTGTAACGATCAACAGTTGGAGTTGCCGACCGTAGCCGGCTGGATTTCTGCGGCCGGAGGGGCGTGCCGCGGAACTCTGGAGCTACCAAAGGCGCGAGCGCCTCCGGGTCGAGGGGCCTGTGGGCGAGCAGTTTCTTCAGCTTGCCCAGTTCGACCTTGATCTCATCGTCATAAAGTTCGCTATTCCACCCGTCCTTGCCGGTTTGGACGTGCTCCACGATGGCGTCCACCGTGGTCTTCGGCGGCGCCTGTTTCAAGCCGGGGATGGGTTCAGGCCCAGGGGTCGGTTGCTGAGCTAGGGCGAGGCCGGCCAGCAGGAGGGCGGCCCCCAGCCCCGACCCGCGCTGCAGGGGTCGCCCGGAGGGAGGAATCGAACTCGGGGGAACGAGCAAGCCTTGTTTCCTCCTTGGCTGGGACGAGCGAGGTGACATTATAGGCAAGATTAACCGCCTCCTGCCAAGCATTTTCCTTTCGTGAAATTCTTCTTGATGATTCCTTGCGAAAAGGTATGATACCAGGAGTATCGTCGGGCAGTGGGAAAGGGGGCGTTATGAAACTTCGCCTGGCCCCTTGGGTATACCTTCTCGTCGTTCTCGCCGCCAGCTTGCTGGTGCCGCCGTGGGCCGAGGCCCAGAGCGGGCCCATGCAGCAGACCTCGCGAGGAGTCATCAGCTCCGGCCGCACCGGAGTCACCTACAGCATCACCGGGCGCGTCCTGGACGAAGCCACCAGCAAGCCGATCGAAGGCGCCCGGGTGATGCTCACTGCGTCCATCGGGGCCAGCTTGCAGGAAATCTACGTGGACATGACCGGAATGTTCCGCTTCGGAGAAGTCCCGCGTGGCACCTACTATGTGACTGCTTCCGCTCACGGGTACGAGGAGGTTCGGGAAATGGTCCAGGTTATGGGCGCGCCGACGGGAGGTGTTTACCTCTACCTGCGCCCCAAGCCCTCCGCCGCCCTCCCCGTGCAGATTGAGCCGCTGGACGTGGACCAGCGCTTGATCCCCAAGGACGCCCGCAAGGCCTTCGAGCGGGGCGTGAGCGAGCTCCGTCGCGGCAAGTTCGCCGAGGCGCTCGCCCAGCTCGACCGGGCCGTGGAGCTCTACCCGAAGTACGCCACCGCCTGGCACACCAAGGGCCTGGTTCACCTGCAGCTGGGAGAGATCGACTCGGCGCGCTCGAGCTTCGAAGCGGCCGTTGCCGCCAATCCCGACACCGCGCCGCCGCGCGTCTTCCTGGGCGGCATCTACAACGCCGACCACCGCTACCCGGAGGCGCTCAACCACCTGCAGAAGGCGCTCCAGTTCAACCCCCGCAGCGGCCTGGCGCATTTTGAAATCAGCCGCAGCTATTGGGCCCTGGGGGACGTCGACAACTGCGAGAAGCACATCATCGAGGCCCACGAATTGAACCCGCGCATCCCGCAGGTGCACATGGTGCGGGCCAACGTCTTCCTCGCCCGGGGCGACTACCAGAAGGCGCTGAAGGAGCTGGACGAATTCTTGGAGTTCGTGCCCGGGGTAGTTCCGGAGGGACAGTTGGCGGCCTACGTGCGCCACCAGCGGGCGCAGATCGTCGCCCGGTTGGACACCACCTCTCCCCAGTGAAAAAGCTCGCGGCGCTGCTTTTTCTGCTGGCGGCCTTGCCGGGATTCGCTCAAGGGGAGAAGATTGCGCCCGCGAACGAGCCCAAGGGCGACCCGGCGGCCGGTAGGAAGCTCTACAAGGCCCACTGCGCCCTCTGCCATTTTGCCGACGCCGGCATCGTCAAGGTGGGTCCGGGCCTGAAGGGCTTGTTCCAGATGAAGAAGCTGCCGTTGACCGGGCTGCCGGCCACCGAGGAGAACATCCGCAAGCGCGTTGGCGAGGGCAATCCCGATCCGCAGAAGCCCTTGATGCCGGCCTACAAGGAGATCTTCACCGCCAAGGAGATGGACGATCTGGTGGCCTACCTGAAGACGCTCTAGAGCCGCTTCCCGGTTTCCCGTCAGCGCGTGCGGCTGCCGACCACTTCGTCGGTCGTCACCAGGCGGCCGCCGCCCCGCTCGACTTCTTCGAACAGGGCGCGCGCCCGAGTTTCGTCGAGATGCTGCACGGCGTCGCGCACCAGCCGCAGCCGGAAGCCGCGCGCGAGCAGGCCGCGCGCCGCCGCCGCCACGCAGATTTCTGTCACCACGCCGTAGAGAATGATTTCGACGTCCCCGCCCAGCTGCGCGAGCAGCGCCTCGGTGTTCGGGTTGCTGAAGACGTCGAACTTCTGCTTCTCGAGAATGACCTGCCCCGCCGCCACCGGGTTGGCGGGCAGGGGAACGGGGCGGTTGGGGATGACGGTCGGTTTTTCCAGCAGCGTCTCGGGCACTTTTTTCTGTCCTGGCGTCCCCGCCAGGCAGTGGGGCGGGTACTGGGCGAACTCCTCGTCGCCTTCTTGGTGGGCGTCCGCCGACGCCACAATGAGGATGCCATTGCGGCGCGCGTAGTCGGTCAGCCGCTCCAAGCGCGGGAGAATCTTTTCCGCCCCGGGGACGTAGAGCTTGCCGCCGGGGTGGATGAAATCCACCTGGGTGTCCACGTCCCAGAATATGGTCTTCCCGTTCATCGGGGGTTCTTCTTGCCGGCTGGTTGGAGCAGTGCCTGGCGGACGCGCTCCAGCAGGGCCGCCAGCGCCGGGCTGGGGCGCACCGGATAGGCGGGAGGGTTCTGCAACTGCCGGTAGCGCGTGGGCAGGCGCTGGAGCGACTCCCGCGCGTGCTGCTGGAGGTCGAGGAGCGACCGCGGCGCTACCGTGGAGCAGCCGTTGCGCATCACGGGGATGAGCAGCGGCTCGGCCGCGGGGTAGGTTTCCTCCGCCAGCCCGATGAGGTCGTGGTCATAGAGGCCCTGTGGGTCGCGGAAGCGGAAGACTTGCTTGCGGCCGGGGGAGCTCACCTTGTCCTCGCTGAACTTGGCGCGGTAGCGAACCTCGCCTAGCGGCTGCCCGGGCGGGGCTTCGAGCTCCACCAGCTTGTAGACGCCGCCGAGCGCCGGGGCGTCTTTCGAGGTGGCGAGTTCCGTGCCCACCCCGAAGAGGTCCACCGCGGCCCCGCGGGCCAGCGCCTCCTGGATGCTGAATTCGTTCAGGTCGCCGCTGCCGAAAATCTTCGTCTCCGTCAACCCGGCCTTGTCCAGGCGGCGGCGCACAGCGCGCGAGAGCTCGACCAGGTCGCCGCTGTCGAGCCGCACGCCCTTGGGGCGCAGCCCGAGCTGGATGATCTTCTCGACAGCCGCCAGCGTGTCGTAGGTGTCAACCAAGAGCACGCTGTGCTCGGGGAAAATCCGCTGGAACTGCCGGAAGCTTTCCCCTTCTTCCGCGTAGGCCATCACGAAAGAGTGCGCCAGCGTCCCGTAGCTGGGAAGGCCGAAGCGGTAGCCGGCTTCGACGTTGGAGGTGCCGATGCAACCGCCGATGAACGCCGCGCGCGCCGCCAGCACCCCGGCCTCCGGCCCGTGAGCCCGCCGCGTCCCGAACTCGACCACCCCGCGCCCCTGCGCCGCCTCCACCACGCGCGCCGCCTTGGTGGCGATGAGAGTCTGGAAGGTGAGCGTCGACAGCAGAACCGTCTCGACAATCTGCGCCTCGGCGATAGGCGCCGTCACCCGCAGCAGCGGCTCCTCGGCAAACACGAGCGTCCCTTCCGGCGCCGCCCAGACCTCTCCCGTGAAGCGGAACGCGTGCAGGCTTTCGAAGAAGGCGTCGCTGACCCGCCGAAAAACCTCCTGCCGGCGGAGGAAGTCAATCTCTTCGGAGGTGAAGCGGAGGCTTTCCAGGTAGTCGAGCGCCTGCTCGAGCCCGGCGGCCACGAGATACCCTCGGTGGCGCGGCAGCGCCCGCACAAACAGCTCGAAGCTGGCGGTGGCGCGGATGTTGTTCTCAAAGTAGGCCGCCGCCATGGTGAGCTCGTAGAGGTCGGTGAGCAAGGCGGAGGGGCGCGGGCGGTCAGCCATAAGGGCGACTCCCGCCCATTATAGGGAGCGCGGCGTGACCGCGGCAAGCCGCGCCAGGGCGGGGCAGGACTCCCCCCAGAGAGCCGGAAGGCGGAAAAAAAACAAAACCCCCAAGCCGCGCGCGGGAGCGTGGGCTCGAGGGTTTCGCCGTACGATTCCCGGAGAAACCAGGGTTAGCCGAGGACGGCCTCTTTGAACTGCTTCGAGGGGCGCAGCCGCACGACGGTCTTGGCCTTGATCTTGATGGGCTCGCCGGTCTGCGGGTTGCGGCCCATGCGCGCCTTGTTGTGGCGCTTGACGGCGCGGCCCAAACCGGGGATCACGAACTTGCCGGCGCCCTTGGCTTCCCGCACCGCCAGCTTGAACAGCTCCTCGAAGAACATGTTGGCGGCCTTCTTCGAGGTGCCGCACTTGTCCGCCATGTGCGCCACGATCTTGCTCTTCGTCATTGTTTTCGCCATCGTAGGATTTTCTCCTTA
>Ga0073934_10001941_pt1 | contig 46200 bp, 38 predicted proteins | sample LarsenN4metaG_FD_76834 | JGI IMG/M metagenome (GOLD analysis project Ga0073934, IMG submission 76834) | Hot spring sediment bacterial and archeal communities from British Columbia, Canada, to study Microbial Dark Matter (Phase II) - Larsen... ...
GGGGGGGGGGGAGGGGGGGGGGGGGGGGGGGGGGGGGGGGGGGGGGGGGGGGGGGGGGGGGGGGGGGGGGGGGGGGGGGGGGGGGGGGAAGGGGGGGGGCGGCCGCGGGTGTTTCTGACGCACGGCGAAGATCCGCAGCGCGCGGCGCTGCACCAGCGGTTGAGTCATGTGCTGGGGCTGAGGGCGGAACTGCCGGAGTACGGGGAGATCGCGGAGATATAGGGAGGAGCCGAGGGGGCGGCGCACGTGCCGGGTCATCACGGCGCACGTGCCGCGGCAGGCGCCGGGACGTGGGAACCCGCGCCGGAGAGTTGCAGGCCCACGATGCCGGCGACGATGAGCGCGAGCGACGCGGCTTTCAGGAGCGTGAGAGGCTCCTTGAAATACATGACGCCGATCACGGCGATGATGGCGACGCCGCTGCCGGCCCACATGGCGTAGGCCACGCCGATATCGAGCTTCCTGGTCGCGAGCGCGAGGAAGACGACGCTGAGGAAATAGAGCGCGAGGGTGATGATGGTCGGGACGGGCCGCGTGAGGCCGGTGGAGAGCTTCATGGCGATCGCCCAGCCGACTTCACAGGCGACGGCCAGGATGAGACAGATCCAGATCATGGGGTGACTGTACCGCGCGGCTCGGTTGGGAATGCCCGCGCACGTCGCCGCTCATGACTCGGCAACGGTCCACTCGCGGCCTTCGCGACGGACGCGTCGGTAGAGCGTGTCGCGTTCCACAGGTTCGAAACCGGCTTCGCGGATCGCGCGGCAGAGGTCCCACACGGAAGTTTCCTGATGCGTGTCGGCCCCGCCCACTTTCGTGATGTCGTACCAGACCACGGTGCCGTCGATGTCGTCCGCGCCGCTCTGGAGCATGAGCTGCGCCATGGGCAAGGTCTGCATGATCCAGAAGGCCTTCACATGGGGGAAGTTGTCGAGCATGAGGCGAGCGACGGCGAGCGTGCGCAGGTTTTCCATGCCGCCGGGACCGGGCAGGTGTTCCAGCTCGCTCTCATCGGGGAAAAAGGGAAGGGGGATGATGGTCTGGAACATGCCGGCGGGTCGCGGCGGAGTTGATGATGAAACGGTCGTTTGTCGGCCTGATCGCGCGGCCGCTTCGCGCCTCGCGAGCGCCTCATCCTGCGCGCGGCGGAGCATGTCCATGTGCACGAGGCGGTCGCGTCGCTGCTCGATGTGGCCGTAGAGGATCGTGGCGTTGGTATTCAGGCCGATGGAGTGCGCGACGCGGTGGACATCGAGCCAGACATCCGAGCGTATCTTGCCCTTGAAGGCTTCATCGTGCACGCGATCGTCGAAGACCTCGGCGCCGCCGCCGGGGAGCGAACCGAGGCCGGCATCCCTGAGACGCTCGAGCACCCAGCGGAGTGACTCTTCGCGTCGATCGCCCGGCTCGCTCCGGTAGACCTTGGCGATGCGTGCGAGGTGAACGATCTCGACGGCCGTAAACGCCTTGAGGTGCACCCGCGGCACGGCTTCGCGCAGGGCGCTGAGCAGATCGGTGTACCAGGAGAAGGGCAGGTAGGGGTGCAGCCCGCCGACCATGTGCAGCTCGGTGGCGCCTGCCTCGGCCGCCTTCCTGCCTTGCTCGACGATCTGCTCGATGGACATTTCGTAGGCGCCGTCGTCGCCTTTCTTGCGGTAGAAGGCGCAGAACTTGCAGGAGAGCGCGCAGATGTTGGAGTAGTTGATGTGGCGGTTGATGTTGTAGTAGGCGACGCCGCCGTGGAGGCGGCGGCGCACGGAGTCCGCCATTTCGCAGAGCGACCAGATGTCGGGAGTGGCGAAGAGGAGTTCGCCGTCCTCGAGCGTCAGGCGCTCGCCCGCATCCACCTTCGCGCGGACGTCATCGAGGCGCGCGTCACGAAGGTTCCGGTGCACGGGGCGAGAGGCGAGCTGGGCATGAAGGGTGGCTGCGGGCATGCCGGGTTTTCAGTGCGGGCTGAACGTTGTGAAGGATAGTGCGCTGGAGTCCAGACGCCCAGCGGAGTTATGGGACGTGGGGAACGCAGAGGATCGGGGAGGTGTCGGCGCGCGGAGTGGGCTGGGAGATCACCGCGTTTCGGCGGGCTGAGTACGTGAAGTGCGCACGGCGCGCGGGCGGGGATTCAGGGGGGCTTCACGGGTGCCGATAAGCGTGGCGTTCCGCGAGGGGCGCTGTTCCGGGCGCCCGCATGCCGCGAAGGGGAGATGCCCGCAATGAACGACGGAGACGGATCGCTTTCGACACAGCCGCAGCCCGGGGGCGGATCGGCCGGCGCGGCGGGATTTTCCGGCGCGCAGTCGGCGGCGCAGAGTCTGGCGGTGCTGGGGGACATCGAACGCCATCTGCAGGCGCTCAATGCGCTGCGCGCGGAATGGGAGCAGCAATCGGCGGAGCAGCTGCGGCGCGAGAGCGCGCTGCGCGAGCTTGAGTCGCAGCTGCGCGAGCGAGCGCTGGCGATCGAACATCGGGAACGGGAGGAGGAATCGCGTCGGGCGGAGCTGCAGCGCGAGGCAGAGTCGGCAAAGGCGAGAGCGGAGGAGCTGGATCGGCAGGCGCAGCACCTGAGCGAGCGCGAAGCGGCGCTCAACGGACGGCTTGCGGACGTGCAACGGCTGGAGACGGAAGTGCTGGCCAAGCTGGACGCGGCGGCGGCGAAGGAATCATCGCTGGGCGAGCGCGAGGCGAGCTTGGCGGCGACAGCCAGGGCGCTGGAGGAGCGCGAGCAGGAGCTGGCGCGGCGCTCGGCGGAAGTGCAGCAGCGGGAAGCCGCGGCCGGCGAGGAGGATCGGCAGGCGCGCGAGACGGTCAAAGCGTTGCGCCAGCGGCTCGAGGAGATGCAGCACGAAATCGCGGAGGCGGAGCAGCGGATCGACGAAGAGCGGCAGCACTGGCACATGAGCGTGCGGGACGCGGAGTCGCGCGTCGTGCTGCTGCAGGGTCAGACGGAGGAGCTGCGCGGGGAGCTTTCGCAGTGGAAAAGCCGCGCCGAGCAGGCGGAATCGGCGCTCAAGGCATCGCAGCAGAGCGGGGAAATACTTGCCAAACTGCGCCTGGATGCCGCGGAACAGGGCCAGGCTGTGCAGCGGCTGGAGGCGGAGCTTGCGCGCGTCAAGGCGGAACTGACCGAAGCGAACGATACGGCGGCGATGCTGCGTCAGCGGCTGGCGGCGCATGGGCGCACCGAGCAGAGCCTGAACGAAGAGACGGCGCGGCAGATCAGCGAACGCGATGCGCAAATTGCCGAACTCAGGGAGCAACTGGCGCAGGCGCGGTCGGCGGCGGAGAGACTGCAGCGCGAGCGGTCGAGCCTGGAGGACACGCGCACGGGTCTGGAAGCGGAGCTGCAGCGGCGCGAGCGGGAGCTGACGGAACACATCGCGGCCTCGCGGACCAACGGCAGAAGCCGGGAGTGGAACGAACTGCGCAAGCGCCGGCTGATCCGCTGCCGCGATCTGCTGCACGAGCGGGCCACCAAGCTGCTGCTGGCCAAGAAGTCGCTGGCCAAGCGTGACGAGGATCTCAAGGCGGCCGCGGCCCGTTTGCAGGCCGAGGCGGAACAGGAACGGAACAGGCTGGTGAGCCTGCGGAAAGAGCTGGAACAGCGGAAGGCGGCGCTGGAGGCGCAGTTGGAGCGGGCGGCGTCGGCGAAGAAAAAGGGGTTGGCGGGGCTGTCGGTGTTCGCGCTGGTGGCGTCGCTGGTGCTCGCGGGAGCGGCGTGCTGGCTGCTTTCAGGGCGCGTGATGCCGGCCACGTATCTCTCCGCGGTGACGATCGCGATCGACCCGAGAGGCGCGAACCCGACGAGCGAGCAGGTGGAGGCGTGGCAGGGGTATCACGAGCGACTGCTGGGCGACCCGCAGTTTCTCGAAAAAGCGGCGGAGCGGATGAAAGCGCGGGGCTTCAAGGAGCTTTCGACGCCCAGCGACGTACGCCGCCATTTCGAGGTGTTCGGCGACACCGCATCGCCGTCGCCGGGAGAGCTGACGATCTCGCTGCGGGGCCGGGGCGGCGACCGCACGGCGCGCATCCTGGAGACGTACGCGACGGCGCTGGTGAGCCTCGCCAACAGCACGCGCGACATGCGCTCTGACAAGTCTTCCACGGTGATCGCGGCACGGGCCGAGGCGGACGAGCAGCCGCTGGAGGATCCGCGGATGGCGGTGTTCGGCGCGATGTTCGGTGCGGCGAGCGCGCTGGTGCTGATCACGTTCGTCCTTGTATGGAGGAAGGTGGGGAAGACGAGCACGGCGGCCGCGGGCGTGCGGGGCGGATCGGAGGACGAGGCGGTGTTGATTGATCTGCCGGGCGAGGCAGCACCGGCAGAGGCGGAGGCGCCAAGAAAAATGACGGCGCGCTGAGGAGAAGCCTCGGCCCGGCGCGAGGTGCGCCCGGACAAAAGAAAACACGCCTGCGAAGGCAGGCGTGCGCGGGATGCGAAGCGGACCAGCGTCGTTTCAGACCTGGCTGGCGCTGAGGATCACCTGCCCCGGGTTCGGCCCGTCGGCGGGCGCGAGGATGGCGAAGCGCTCAACGGTCTCGTGATCGATGCTCGGAAGTGGCAGCCCGGTGTACTGGCCGGTGGCGTTGAACTCGCGGAGGCGCTTGGTGGTGCCGTCGTCCTGCCGGAGGACGAGGGTGTAGACGGCGCCGTTGCGGGGAAGATCCTTGCAGAGAAGCACGGCGACCTTCTTCTCGGGATCGAGAATCAGGCGTGCTTCGGGAGAGTGGCCTTCGAAATCCGCGGCCACGGGGGTGAAGACGACTTCCCGCTTGTTGGCGGCGAAGAAGACCTCGGTGAACTTGGGACCGAAGTTCTTGAAGACCTCGTCCTCGGTGTTTCCGGAGGCGACCAGCTGCACGATGCTCTTGTTTTCCTGGGCAACTTCGTAGACGAAGCCGGCCAGCACGAGGCTGGCGGTGGCGAAGCCGATGCACGCGGCGCGCCAGACGCGCACCATGGTGAGCAGCCGGGCGGCGCCGGGACCGATCCGTGCGACCGGCTCGGAAGCGGTGACGGCGGCGATGGCCTCGCGCACGGCCGCGAGCACCTTGGCCCGCAGTCCGGGCGGCGGTTCCACCTCGGGAAGCAATCGATCGAGGTCGGCGAAACGGAGCTGCTCGCGGCGGATCTGCGCCTGCACTTCGGGGAGCGCGAGGCGGAATGCCTTCTCGAAGTCATCCCGCTCCTGCTCGTCGAGGAGGCCGAGCGCGTCGAGCGAGGCCAGTTCCAGAAGTTCTCTCGTGTTCATGTCGTCAGCTCCTCCCCACTGTTCCGTTCCCGCAGCCGGACGAGCGCCCTGCTGAGGGCCGACTTGATGGTTCCGAGGGGGACATCCAACTCCAAGCCGATCTGTTTGAGTGTCTGTCCGCCGAGATATGCCCTCTTGACAACGGTTTTCTGAAGATCGGGAAGCCGCTCGATGCGGTCCAGAAGCACCGCGAAGCGTTCATCCTGCTCGAGCGGGGCGCTGGGAGAGGCGGTCTTGGCGCCACCCAGGCTCCACGACTCGTCGAGTGCGGAAGCGCGGACGCGGGACTGCGTGCGGCGCAGGCGGTCCACCATGTGACGACGCGCCAGAAGCATCACCCATGTCACCAAAGCGGCTCTTTTGGGATCAAATCGGGAGGCGGTCCTCCAGAGGCGGATGAAAACCTCCTGGACGACGTCCTCGGCATCGGACCGGGTTGGCATGCACTGGTAGGCCATTCGGTACACCAAGGGGCCAAAACGGTCGTACAGCTCGGCGATTGCCTCCTGATCGTCGGAGGCGATGCGCTGCATCAGAGAGAGATCCTCGTCATGGGTATGCGCGGCCATGGACAATCACCCACGGAGAGATAGGACAAACTCAGACTCTGCCTGCATCATGGTATACGCCTCGGGAGCGTGACTGGATGCCCGATTCGGTCGCTGTATGGAAGTATTCGGAGTTCGTACGGTCAAGTTTCGCGAGCGGACCAAAAACGTGCTTGGCATGTATCCGATGGAACCCTATATTTGGCTAGGTCGATTGCCGCGCCCGGAGGTGGGCGTTGATGCCGAAGTGGGTTGAGAGCAGGGAGTACGAAGCTCCCGCGAAGACGCGGAATGCGCTGGTAGTGCGCACGGGCCGTGGTTTCTCGATGGTCGACCTGCTGGTGTCGATGAGCGTGCTGGTGCTGCTGATGACATTCCTGCTGCCGTCGCTGACGGCGGCGCAGGAGTCGGCGCGTCGGGTTCGTTGCGCTGCGAACCTGCGATCGATCAGCCAGGCGCTGGTGATGTACGCGTTCGACAATGAAGACCGACTGCCGCCGAGCGTGCTCGGAAGAGATGACGGTGTGCGTGGGACCGAGCCGCAGAACATGATCTTCATCCGTCTGCAGGACGAAGAGCCTCGCTTGGCCTCGGTGGATGAAAAGTGGGACGGGCTGGGCATCCTGTTCCAGCAGAGGTATCTCGATCATCCGGGCGTGTTCTACTGCCCGAGCCATCACGGCGAGCATCCGTACTCGCGATACGCCGAAGCATTCCTGGCGACGTCGGGCGTCATCGCGGGGAACTATCACTTCCGCCATTCGACGATCCAGTATCTGTCCGACATGGACCCGAGCACCACGCTGCTGGCGGACGGCATGCGGACGAAACTGGACTACAACCATCGCACGGGCAACAACATGTTCCGCGCCGACCTTTCCGCTCCGTGGTTCACGGACACGGGCGGAAAGCTGTTCGCCAAGCTGACCGACGACCCTTCCGGGGCGTCCGCGAAAGAAGCGGTGCGGTTCGGATGGCTGCTGATGGATACGGACGGGAAGCGGTCAACGATGGATACGGACGATCCGGAAGAGGGCGTGCCGAATCCGGTCGCGGAAGTCATCAAGCCCTACTGATCGGCCATCGGGTTGAACGAATCGGGGAACCGGCGTTGACGCCGGCCGCCTGACTTGCGTCGCCGGCGCGCGGTGCCCGGCGAAGCCCCGCGGCGACGAACGGGTGATCGGCCGCAAAACGTGCGACACTGACGGGCATGGTGAGCCAAGCCTTGCGAAGTATCGGCATCGTCGCGGCGGGGTTGTCGTTCGCGGCCGGTGCAAAGCCCGCATGGGCGCAACTGGAGCCTGAGCGGCTGTACTACGGAGTGCATCGCGCGGCGCCGATGGTGTGCCGTGTTCCTGCATCCGAGGCAGATGCCGCGCCGGAGATTCGACTGATCGATCCGGAGTCGGGGGAGGTATTGGAGACGACGACTGCCGCGGCCGGAAGGGTCGATGTGGCGGCGATGTTTCCGGTGCTGTGGACGGCGGAACGGCCCAAGGTGCTGCTGGCGCAACTGGCAATCGACGGGCGCGAGGTGGGGCCGCCGGTAGTGCTGGAACCGATGCTCACCCCGCGGCGCGTGCTGGACGGCGAGACGGCGCGGCTGATGGATGCGTATGCGCAGCGCAACGCGGATTTTTTCGCGCAACTGCTGCGTCTGCCTGCGGATGCACGCGAGGAGCTTCAGAGGACTGCGGTCGCGGAACCGGAACCGCCGGGCGGACGGGTGCACTCGGGATTGAGGGCGTACAGCGACCGGCTGGTGGTTCTGGAGACCAGCGCGGGCGAGATGGTGTTCTCGCTTCGCCCGGACCAGGCGCCGAACACGGTGTTCGCCTTCATCGGACTGGTGGAGGGCGGGTTCTACACGAACGTGCCGTTCCACCGCATCATCGCGGAGGATCGAGAGGGACGGCCGTTCATCGTGCAGTCGGGTGATCCGTCGGGCACCGGCGCGGGCGGAGCGCCGGCGTTCACCGACTTCGAGCCATCGGCGCTGGCGCATGACTTCGGCGTGCTCTCGATCGCACGGCGTCCGGACGATCCCAACTCGAACTCGTCGCAGTTCTTCATCTGCCTGGGTCGGGAAGCATGCGCCGCGCTGGATGGAAAGTACGTCGCGATCGGTCAACTGATCAGCGGGGGCGATGTGCTTCAGACGATCGCGGCGACGCCGGTCCGCGGCCCAGAGCCGGAGGGATCGACCGCCGCGCTGGAGCGTCCGGCGGACCCGCCGCTGATCCTGCGTGCATACACGAAGCCGGCGCCGCCGTTCTCGATGCGTGCCAGGCCGCTGACGATCGAGGATGTTCCCCCGGTGGAGCGATAGAGCCGCAGGATCGCTTGCGGAGACCGTCGCCGTGCGTGCGCGGGCGAGCAAAACTGTCAGGCAGGCGGGGGCGCGGCACGTCCCAGGCTGCGCCACTTGCTGACGGCCTCCGGCTCGCGCGGATACAGCGGATGCAGGTGGAGCGGATCCACCGGGGTGATCAGCGCGGCGGCTTCGGCCACCGCGACGGGATCGAAAACGGGCGCGGCATGACTGATTCGAGCAGACTCGAGGCCGCGATCGCGCAGCTGCGAGACGAGTTCGTGATCGGCGACGAGCAGCGCACCGGCGTAAGCAGCTTCCTCGATCAAGCGGTCTACGGGCACGAGCGCGCCGGGGCCAGCGGGTTCGAGCGCGCCCGGCGCGAACACCTGCCGCCACACGTCATGTCGCTTCCACGCCAGACACACGATGACGGTGCTCCGCGCGTGCGCGGCCGCATCGACGCGCCGAATCACGGCGAGAGAGGTCGGAACGGCGATGCATGCGGCCCCGGTGGAGGCGGCGATGAGCCTGGCCGCGGTCACGGACGTGCGCAGCGATGTGTAGCCGCCGGGGCCGATGGAGACGGCAACGCGCGAGAGGTCGAAGGGGCGAATCCCCGCGGAGCGGCAGGCTGCGGCCACCGCGGGCATGAGTGTGTCCACGTGAGGCGAATCGGCAGGGAGCATTTCCCGCGCGAGGATGCGAGGCCCGCCCGGGGGATCGAGCGTGGCCAAGGCGACCCCGCCCCCGTGGACGGGGTTCGACGCCTCGATGGCGAGGAGGACGGAAGGCCGGGAGGCCGATTGCATGCAGAGGCCATCCTGTCGCGGGCGCGCGGGTTTCCGATGGGCAGGGATGCGTCCCGGGCGGCCCGCGTGCCGATACACTTACCACTCCGCACGGCCGGAGGGGATTCGGGGATGGCCGCAGGAGAGGACGTGGACCCGAGGGAACGCGCGCGACCATGCGAAAGCTGCATCCGATCCATCGCGGGATGACATGGCTTGGCAAGCTGAAGCTTCGGGTGCTGGTCATGGTGATCGGCATCCCGCTGGCGACGCTGGGTGCGATCTCGATCACTCCGGCATGGCTGACGCTGCCGCTGGTGGGCGTGGCGGTGGCGGCGGTGACGGTGACGGTGGCGAAGATCACGTCGCGAATGGATTCCGCCACGTGCTGGACGTGCGGGGCCGATCTTTCAGGCGAGGCACGGGGGGCGCACGGGGCGCTGTGCCCCAAGTGCGGGACGCTGCATGATTTCACTCCCCCGACGCTCGCGCGGCACAATGAGCACGAGTCGAGCGAACCCGCGGGCTTCGATGGAGATGGAGACGACGGGTCGCTCGATGCGCGGGCTTGACTTGGCGTGATGCGCGAGGCTCAGGCGGGTGGAGGAGGGGAGAGCTGGGCAGGGGCCTGGCGGAGGAGCCGGGGGGCGCGAAGGTACGTGAGCGTTCGCCAGATCCACTCGAGGGGGCCGAAGCGAAACCGTGCGAGCCAGGCGAGGCTGAAGGCGATCTGCGCCATCCAGATGACCACGACGATGGGGAGCAGCTCGGCTCGGCTGACCTTTCCCCAGAGGGCGAAGCCCCATCCGTAGAAGAGCAGGGCGCAGATCAGACTCTGCGCGATGTAGTTGGAGAACGCCATGCGCCCGACGGCGGCGAGGGCGCGGCGCAGGGGAGTGAGCACGCCGTGGCGGCAGATGAGCATGACGACGGCGGAGTGACCGAGCGCGACGCCGATGCTCCCGATGTAGTTGAAGTGAAAGTCGAGCTTGAACATCTCGACGAAGTCGAAGTTGTGCGCGATGAGGCGACCGGCTCCGGCGGCCACGAGAGGGAAGCCGAGGGCATAGCCGGCGACCAGGAGCCGAAGATACGTGCGCGACGAGCATTGAGCGGAAAAGACGCCGAGTTTCATCAGGGCCATGCCGACGAGCATCAGCCCGGCGCAGCGCCAGAAGCTCCAGGTGACGAGCAGAAACGTCTGCATGAAGAGCGCGGCGGGAGCGCGGCGGGCCAGACCGTCGAAATAACCTCCGAGGAACTGCTCGCGCTCGGTCTGGAGCATCTCCGGCGTGGGCACGAAGCCCCTGCTGGTTTCCTCCCATGAGGACGCCAGTCCTCGGCGCCAGCTTTCAAGCTCGACGCCGCGGGCGGCGTCGTTCGCGGCGGATCGCATGAGGTCGAAGAAGAGACCGAAGAGCGAGTTGATCGGCAGAGGGATGAGAAGAAGAATGGCGCCGAGCGCGATGAGCCACCGCGGGCGAAGACGACGAAAAGGAAAGAGCGCCATGCCGCAGATGGCGTAGGTGAAGAGGATGTCGCCTTCCCAGATGATGTAGGCGTGCAGGAGGCCGAAGAGGAGCAGCCACGTGAGGCGGCGATAGTACACGCCGGCGAGGCGCACGCCGCGGGCGGATGCGCGCGTGTCCATGACGATCAGCCCGGCGCCGAAGAGCATGGAGAAGATGCTCATCATCTTGAGGTCGAAGAAGACGTGGCTGAAGATCCATGCCCAGCGATCGGCGCCTTCGAACCCGCCCTGCACGGTCGGATTGAAGAAGGCGTATTCCGAGAAGGCGAAGGTGGGGATGTTCATCACGAGGATGCCGAGGACCGCAAGGCCGCGCAGCACGTCGATCGACTCGATGCGCTCTGCGCCCGCGAGGGGAGCAAGCCTGTGCGGCGAAGGTTCCGACGGAGATGAAGCTACGGGTGTGCGAGCATCCATTGCACGATCTCCGCGGTGGCGGTGAGCGCCGGATCGGCGCGGTCGGCGCCGGCCGCGCGCAGCTCATCGACGCTGAACTTTCCGGTCGCGACGGCAAGAGATCGGCAGCCGTGGGCGCGCGCTGCGGCGACATCATGCGGCGTATCGCCGACAATCACAACGGAGGATGCGTGAATGGGGCGTCCGAATCGCTCGGCGTAGCGCTGCATCCCCACGGGAGGCAGATGCTCCCGTGCGGGCGGGTGGTGCGGAGAATCGCACCCCCACACGGCGATGGGGAATCGCTCTGGGGCGACGCGGCATGCACGCAGCTTGATGGCGCCGGTCTCCGGGTAGTTGCCCGTGAGGACGCCGAGGGCGACATCGCGCACGGATTGGAGCGCATCGAGCAGCTCGATGATTCCCGGGCAGGGACCGGCGCCCGCGGCCGGCTCGTGCATCAATCGCTCGAGGTGTTCGCGGTAAGCGGAGCGAAAACGGGCCATTTCGGCCGGAGTCGGCTCGATGCCGTGAAGCGAAAGGAGGTCCGCCATGATGAGCGGATCCAGGCGGCCGGCGTACTCGACGCGGCGCTCGTCGAAGTGATCGCCGTAGAGCGCGCGCCCGGCGCGGCCCATCGCGGCGATACCGCTGCCGGCGGTGCGGAGGAGTGTGCCGTCTATGTCGAAGAGAATGAGCGTGGGCACGGAGCCGACTCCCTGCGGAAGCGAAACGGCCGCGACAGAAGCCGGCGCATCCGGGCGGGAAGTGTTGCAGGCACGGACGCATGAATCCAGCGCCGAGCTGAACCGTGGCCGGGCGGAAAAGCGCCGGGAGATACCCGGTCGATGCCGGAAAACCGTCGGGCCTGTGGCGAAATAGGCCACGGGCGATCAGAATCGGGAAGCAACCCTCCGGCAGACGCGCCGCGGGCGCGAAGCTCACCGCACACCCACAAGCGGACCAACCCGATGAACGATCCCCGCATGGCCGACATGCCGCCCCCGCTGCCGCTGGATCCGCTGGAGCCATATGACCCCGGGTTTCCCTCGGTGGAAGCGGCGCGGAGGTTCTACGAAGTGATGCGCCGGAGACGGAGCGTGCGGTTCTTCTCCGATCGCCCCGTCGCGCGGGACGTGATCGAGTGGGTCGTACGAACCGGCGGCTCGGCGCCGAGCGGGGCAAACAAGCAGCCATGGCGCTTCGTGTGCGTGAACGACCCCGCGGTGAAGCGGGAGATTCGCGCAGGCGCGGAAGCGGAAGAGCGCGCGTTCTACGCGCGGCGCGCTTCGCGGCAATGGCTGGAAGACCTCGCGCCGCTGGGCACCGACTGGAACAAACCGTTTCTCGAAACGGCGCCGTGGCTCATCGCGGTGTTCCAGCTTGTCAAGACGGACGACGGAGGCATGGTGTACTACCGCGAGGAATCGGTGGGGATCGCGGTGGGGTTTCTGCTGGCGGCGATTCACCACGCGGGGCTGGTCGCGCTCACGCACACGCCCAGCCCGATGGGCTTCCTGCACAGCGTGCTGAGGCGCCCGGCGCACGAGCGGGCGTTCCTGCTGATCCCGGTCGGTTACCCGGCGGCGGACTGCCGCGTGCCGCGGCTCACGAAGAAGCCGCTGGAAGAGATCATGGTGATCAACCGGCCGGAAGCCTGAGCGCGAGCACGTTCAATCGCAGGTGGAGCCGAAGACGCTGAGAATGATGTTGAGGTCGGTGGAGTCGGTGTCGTCGTCGCCGTCGGCATCGCCGGGGCAGGCGCTGAGGCAGCCGAAGTCGCTGAGCAGGATGTTGAGATCGGTGGAATCGACATCGAGGTCGCCGTCAAGGTCGCCGGTGCAGGCGGGCGGCGGGATCAGTCCGTCGGCCGAGAGATCGACGGTGGCGGAAACGTCCGTCGATCCACCGTCAATCTGGAAGCTGACGAGCAGATGCGCGGTTTCGCCGGGGGGCAGAACGGTGGGCAGATCGAAGGGGATGTTCTCGGCGCCCGGGATCGGCCCCTTGATGGTCTCCTGCTGATCGATGTTGAAGGAGAGGGTGATGGTGAGCGTCGAGCCGCTGATCGAACCGGCGCCCTCCATGGCGAGGAGCGTCGGAGCCGTGGTAGGGCCGAAGGGGCTGCCGTTGAACTCGCCGGCGATGGTGACATCCGCGGGGATAACGACGCTGAAGGTGAAGGCGTCCACGCCGGCGGGGACGATCACGGCGCTGACCGGCGCGGTCTGAAGCACGTCGAACTGGGAAACGGTCGCTTCGCCGAGTTCGATGGGAAAGCCCGAGACGCCGAAGAAGACCGAGTCCGGCTGGAACGTCCGGAACGTGCCGAAAGTCAGCGCGAACGTGACGGGGAGCGAGGCGGTGGTTCCGCCCAGAAGCTGCGCGCTGAGCGCGGAAAGTTCGATGGTGGAGCCGGGAAGGTCGAGATCGACCGTGAAGCCTCCCGTGGGCTGAGCGGAGTGCTGCCCGCCGGCGGTGCCGTCAGCGGTGAAGGGGATCGGGATGTTCCCCGAGCCTCCGAAGAGGCCGGGGCGCGTGAGCGTGCCGCCGGGGTTGGAAACGGGGTCGTAGTTGCCGATGAAGGTGCCGGATGCATCGACGGAGAGCGCCGAATCCGTCGCCACGGAACTCGCCGCCGGGTTCACGAGGAGATCGATCAACGTCGCACGGGCGGGGAGGACGGCGGAAACAAGGGCCACGGCGGCAAGGCTGGCCGCGTTCAGGTTCTTCATGGAGCACTCTCCTGCCGAAAAACGATCGGGGCCGGACCAACAGCGTCGCCCCTCCAACACCCTACCCCAAACGCGGCAAGCCTCAAGCCCGTACTCTTCCCTTTTCCATTCTCGGACGGGGTGCATGACGCGACGACGACTGGCGCTGGGGTGCATGACGGGTACATCCCTAGACGGGCTGGACGTAGCGGGGGTGGCCGCGATCGGCTCGGGGCTGGAAGTGCACGTCAGGCTGGAACGCACGGGAACAATGCCGCTCGGGGAGCTGGCCCCCTGGCTGCGGGCGTACTGCGACGGAGCGAAGGCGACGGCGGGTGAAGCGGCCGAGGCGGCGCTTCGGCTGGGCGAACTTCATGCTCGGGCGCTGAAGGACATGCACCAGAAGGAACCGGCGCTGCCGCGGCCGGACGTGATCGCGATTCACGGGCAGACGGTGTTTCACAGGCCGCCGGTGTCGTGGCAGCTTGTGAATCCCTGGCCGGTGGCGCGCGAGTTCGGTTGCCCGATTGTCTGCGATCTGCGGGGTCAGGACCTCGCCCTGGGCGGCGAGGGTGCGCCGATCACGCCGCTTGCGGACTGGGTGATGTTCCGGTCGGAGCGCGAGACGCGCGCGATCGTGAATCTCGGCGGGTTCTGCAACGTGACGATCCTGCCGCGGGGGGCGAGTCCCGAGGATGTGCGCGCGGGTGACGCATGCGCGTGCAACCACGTGCTGGACGGCGTGGCGAGACGGGTGCTCGGCCGGCCGTTTGACGCGGGCGGCGCGCGAGCTTCGCAAGGGCGCGCTCGGGAGGAGGCGGTGAGGGAACTCGTGTCGATAGCCGTATCGACGAGGAACGATTCAACGGGCCGAAGGCAAACGCGATCGCTCGGGACCGGCGATGAGGCGATCGGGTGGATCGAGCGATGGGCGGAGAAGATGGGAGCGGAGGACCTCGCGGCCAGCGCGGCGGAGGGGATCGCGATGAGCATCGCGGGGTGGATTCGCGAGGCGCTGCATGGAGTCGATCGGATCATCGTCGCGGGCGGGGGAGCGTTGAACGATCACCTCGTCCGCAGGCTTGCTGCGCACGCGGGCTGCGCGGTCGAAACGACAGAATGCTTCGGAGTGCCGGTGACGCACCGGGAAGCGGCGCAGATGGCGGTGCTGGGGCTGCTGGCGATGGACGGGGTGGAGATCACGCTGCCATGGATTACGGGCAGAGGTGGCAGCGGGGCGGGCATGCGTGCCGGCATGTGGATCGGACGAGCGGACGGCAAGTCCCCCTGAGCGCACGCCCCGGGCGCGAAGGTCGGCCCATCGTGCCCGGGCGTGCGCCCGCTCGGCGCATGATTATTCGCCCGCGTTCCCGGGATCGGAGTCGAAACCGGGCAGGAATCCGTACGAGACAAGCTCCAACTCGGCGTCCATGACCAAGCCGACGCCGCGAGCGTACACCTTTTCATCTTCCGCGCCGGGGTCGAGCGGGCTTGTTTCAAGAACGACGACGCAGTCGTCGAAGGTGCCGGCCGGAACCGTGATGTCGAGGTCCATTTCGACGTTTTCTGCGCGGTCTTCTGCGACACCCGGGGCAATCTCCTGAAAGTAGCGAGCGCCGAGCATGAAGGAGCCGGGCATGATGACGCCGGGCATGGCCCCGTTCACGCCGGCGAGCCAGGAGCCTTCGGTGCTGACGCAGTTGCCCTGGCGGTCGTAGAAGCAGACGTCCTCGCCGAAGTACATCACGTCGTTGGTCTGCCGGCAACGGGCGTAGTAGTTGCGAGAGACTTCGTACAGCTGTCCGTTGATGAACTCGCGCTCTTCGACCACGCGCGTCTTGACGCAGATGTTCCTGCCTTCGCTCTTCGTGAAGCAGATGTCGCGGAACTCGTCGAGCACAGTGATGTACAGCTCGATGAAGTCGCCCTTGTCATGCCCGGCGAGGTAGAGCTGATAGCCGGGCCTGAGCGAAAACCATGGGTTTCGGCCGCCGGCAGTGAACCTGCACTCCTCGATGAAAAACTCATCGGTGTAATCCGGCTCTTTGCCCGCGGCGCGTTCGGTGATGGTTTCGCCGTCGAGGATTCGGCGAAGCTGGTCCATGTTCACGGCTCCGGAGCGGGAAGAGGCGGAGCGAGCAGGAGGTTCGGCGCGCGAAGTTGCGGCCGGCAGCGCAGCGCAGACCGCGGCGGCGCACAGGCCAAGCGCGAGCGGAAGCGCGTGATTCCGGGAGCTGGAGGACATGAGAATCTCCTTCGACAAGACGGTGCGAACAGGCGACACATCGTCACCCGGTTCGAATCTAGCCGTGAACTCGCCGCACTTCGTGATGAAGGCATGACGAACGCCGCCTTGATGCTCATGCATCATCAAAGCGTCATGAATCGCGGAACCGACGGCCGATTCCAGCGTGAAATACCGCTTTGCGCAGGGCGGTTCTCGTTGCGTTGACATCGCGGCTGAGCGATACTTGATTCGGAAGCAACGGGCATTCCTTGAAGGAGGCGTGCATGCGACGCGTCGGAATCGTGATGACCCTGGCGTCGGCTGCGATGCTGCCCGGCTGCGCGAACGGGCACGATGAGCACGTGACACTGGCCGAGGTCCCCGCGGCCGCACGCGAGACGATCCTCGCTCACCTTCAGGGCGGGCAGCTCAGCGAACTCGAGCGATGTCGCGATGAGAAGGGTGTTGTCTACGAGGCGGCGGTGCAACGCGCGCAGGGCGAGTTCGAGTTCCTTGTCGCCGAGAACGGCGCATTCCTCGGAACGGAGGAAGAAGAGCGCGAATACGAAGAGTGTCCAGCAGAGGACGGCGCATTCCTCGCGCCGACTCCGCTGCGGGACGGTGCGAGCTTTACGGCACGCATCACGCACCCGTACCTGCCGCTGAGCCGGGTGCGTTACGCGGTGCTGGAAGGAAGGTCCGAGAAGGTGATACGGGAGGTGCAGGATCAGACCAGAGTGGTCGGCGGCGTCGAGTGCCTGGTGCTGGCGGAAAAGGAGTACGCGAACGGCGAACTCGCGGAGATCTCCTACAACTTCTTCGCCCAGGATGCGGAGGGCAATGTCTTCTACTTCGGGGAGGATGTGGACGAATACGAGAACGGGATCGTGACCGGGCACGGGGGTGCCTGGCTGGTCGGGCGGAACGCGGATGAGCCGTGTCTCTTCATGCCTGCGCTGCCGCGAAAGGGGCTGCGGTTCAAGGCGGAGAACTCGCCGCCCGAGGCGGAGGAATGGGATGAAATCGCCGACCTCGAGGGGGAACTGCGTGTCCCGGCCGGATTCTTTCGGGATGTGCTCGTGATCCGAGAGGGTGACAGACCGGGAAAGTGGAGCGAACGCAAGTACTACGCCAGCGGCATCGGGCTGATCAGCGAGAACAAGGAACTGAACCTGACGGTCCTCGGACGGGAAGGGCCGGGTGCTCGATGAAAAGCGGCGTCGGAGCCGAGGTGGCGCCGGGATTCGGGAGGAAGATCACGAACTCGTCACATGAAGGCTGGAGCTGAACGATACGCTTGAAGCGCGGCCCGACGCGCATGGCCGGCACGGCCGCGGGAACCGTATGAGGCTGCTGATCGTCGAAGACTCACGCCGGCTCCGGGAATCGCTCGCAGATGGGCTGCGATCGGCAGGATACGCGGTCGACACCGTCGCCGACGGCAAGCAGGGGCTGATCCATGCGCGAACGACAAACTACGATCTGATCATCCTCGACATCATGCTCCCGGAGCTGGATGGACTCGCCCTTCTGCGGCAGTTTCGGGCCGCGCAAGGAAGAGCGCCCGTGCTCATTCTCAGCGCGCGGGATCGCGTGGAGCACCGGGTGGAGGGGCTGCGGAGCGGTGCGGACGACTACCTGATCAAGCCTTTCGCGCTGGAGGAACTTCTGGCGCGCGTCGAGGCGCTGTGCCGGCGCAGCAAAGGTGTGACAAGCAACACGGTCCGGATCGGGGACGTGGAACTGGACTTGGCGGCACGACGGTTCAAGGCGGGCGGACGAGAGGTTGACCTGCCGCCGCGGGAGTACGCGGTACTCGAGTACCTGTTCGTGAACGCCGGGCGAGCAGTCTCGCGCGCTGAGCTGGAGGAGCATGTGTACGCGTCGGACAAGCAGGTGTGGAGCAATGCCGTGGATTCGGCGATCGCGGCCATACGGCGCAAGCTGGCGCATGCAGGCGTGAACAACCTCATCGAAACGAAGCGCGGCTACGGGTACATGGTGGCCGGTGTACCCGCGGGGATGCAGGCGCAGGAGTCGTCGTGAACTCCATCAGGCGATCACTGCTCGTTTTCATCGTGGGCGGATGCGCCCTGGTGCTGATTGCCGCGGGGAGCACGGTGCAGGCGGTCGCCGGTTCGGTGCTGCGGCGCCAGCTCGATGCATCACTGACGGCACAGGCCAAGTCGCTGGCGGCGCTGGTGGTATTCGAGACCGCCGATCCCGAGGATCCCGCCGATGCCGACGACGAACCGGGGCTGGTGTTCGACTACAAGGGAAGCTTGACGTATGAAGCACTCGGAGTGCTGATGCGCATCCGCGATGAAGAGGGAGAAGTGCTGGCGGCTTCACCGGAATGGCCGCGCGAGCTGGAGCACCCGGTCGGAGGCATCGAGCCCGAGGACGGCGCGTCGGTCCGTTCCGAAGTGATCCCCGGGATCGGACCGGCGCGGGTTGTGACGCTCGCGGCCTACGCGACGAGCGAGCCGGATGAAGAGGCGGGGGAGACGACCGGCCGGCCGACCGACGATGTCGTACTCGTCGAGGTGGCCGGAAGCACGGCGAACGTGGATCGGGCGGTGGGCGCAGTGCTGGGAGCGCTTCTGGCGGGCGGCGCGCTCGCGGGCGCGGGAATGTCCGTCACGGTCTGGCTGGGTGTGCGGCGTGCCTTGCAGCCGCTGGAGCGACTCCGGCGCGGACTCGATGCCATCGCGGAGGCCGATGACCGCATCCGCGAGCCGGCGGCGAACTATCCGGTCGAGCTTCGGCCGGTCATCGGCGCTGTCGAGCAACTGCTGGCGCGACTGCGAGCCGCCATGGAACGCGAGCGCAGATTCACGGACGCGGCGGCTCACGAGTTGCGCACGCCGATCGCAGAGCTGCGGATGATCGCGGACGTGGCCGAACGCTGGCCGGAGCAGGAGCGTCTGCAGCGGGGCATGGCGGAGGTCGGAGCCGTCGCCGATGAAATGGAGACGCTGCTGGAGAGCCTGCTGGCGGTGGCACGCGGTGAGATGCACCGCGCCGGAGGACCGGACGAGGGGGTCGAACCGGTGCAACTGCTGAGTGCGGTGCGAGCTGCGCTCCGGGGGCGCACGGAAGGTTTGAAAGAACGGGATATCGCGTGCGAAGCGGCCGGCGACGAGCGGGCGCAATGGACCGCCCGTCGCGGGGCGGCGCTGGCCATCGTGCGCAACTTGATCGACAACGCGTGCGAGTACACGCCGCCCGGCGGTACGGTTCGGATCAGCGCACGCGTGGAGGGCGACCGTCACATCCTCGAGATCGCGAACGGACCGGTTGACCTGAGCAATGAAGACACGGAGCGGATGTTCGAGCCGTTCTGGCGGGCCGAACAGGCGAGAAGCGACCGGTCGCACAGCGGGCTTGGCCTGGCGATCGTGACATCGCTCGCGCATGCGTTGAAGCTGAAGGTGAGCGCTCGGGTCGACCCGGATCGGACCCTGTCGATCCGCGTGGCATCCGGCGAGCGGTGAGCGAACGCCCGAAGCCATGGCAGAGAGTCGGCGGAAACCGCAACCGGCCGAATGCCCCTCGACGCATCAGCGGCAGCTCGAGCCGAACACACTCAGGATGATGTTCAGGTCGACCGAATCGGTGTCGCCGTCGTCGTCCATGTCGCCGGAGCAGGCGCCCGGGCCGTCGGTGCAGCCGAAGTCGGTGAGCACGATGTTGAGATCAAGGCTGTCGCAGTCGCCGTCACCGTCCGCGTCGCCGGGGACATCGGGGCCGTTGTTGCGCATGATGATGACGCGGTCGGCTTCTTCATCGATCAGGCCCATGTCCATGTCGCCGTCGTTGTCCATGTCGAAGAAGAGGGTGCAGGAGGCGGCGATGGGCGCGTTGAACTCCTGATGGAATGTGAAGGCGCCCGCGCCGTTGTTGAGAAAGAGCCGCCAGTCGCCGGAGTAGGAAGAGGTCATCCAGTCCAGATCGCCGTCGCCATCGACATCGCCGACATCGGTGGCGAGGCCGAAGGGATCGGTCGGGATGCTGTAGATCGTGGCGGGGCCGAGCGTGCCTCCGGGCTGGCCCAGAAGAATGGCGGCGTTGTTGGAGAAGGAGTTGGCGGTGGCGACGTCGTTGATGCCGTCGCCGCTGAGGTCGGCGACGTTCATCTGCCAGACTGCCCCGCCGCAGGACTGCGAGCCGATGTTGGCGAAAGTCGCGTTGCCGTTGCCGCGGAGGACGGCGACGGTCTGGGCGGTGCGGAAGCCGACGACGAGGTCCATGATGCCGTCGCGGTCCATGTCGGCGGCGGTGATGGCGCGTTCGCCGGTGGCACCGGCTTCAAAGAAGACGGGGGGTGAAAAAACGCCGCTGCCGTTGTTGATGTGAATGGACAGGTTGGAGGAGGCGAAGTTGGTGTTCACGATGTCCGGGTCGGCGTCGCCGTCGGCATCGAAGGCGGTGATGCCGGTGGGCGTGGAGCCGACATTGACGACCTGTGAGACATTGAAGGTGCCGTCGCCGTTGCCGAGGAGGACGACCACGGTGTTGTCCACGTGGGTGGCGACGCAGATATCCGTGAGACCGTCGTTGTTGAAGTCGGCGGTGTCGGACGGTGAGGCGTCGGCGCCCAGCGGCGGGGGCGGCACGAGGGCCGCGGCGAAGGGATTGAGGGGGTTTCCCGTGTTGAGATAGACGCGAAGGTCCTCGGAATCCTCGTTCACGATGCAAAGGTCCAGACGGCCGTCATGGTTCACGTCCGCGGCGCTGCCGCCGTAGGGGCGCGAAGACTCACCGGGAACGATGAGGTTCGTGTTGATGGTCTGGACGGTGGTGAACGAAACGGGGCCGGGGCACGCGCGGGTCCAGTAGACGTAGGAGTAACCGGCCGCGCGGAGAAAGGAACCGTCGGCGGCGCGGAGGTCGTGCGACAGCATGACCATGACGGATTCGCCGGAAGTGCGCGGGCCGGAGGGGATGAGCGTGAGCGTCTGGTCGGCGTTGGAGAGCGCGAGCGTCCCCGTGACGGCGCCGGACCAGCGCGCGAAGGCGCGGATGTTGGTGAAGTTCACGGTCGCCGGATCGAGCGGGCGATCGAAGTGGATGACGATGGGCGCATGCACGGACGCGACGCGGCTGTTCACTGGCGGATCGACGGCAACCACGGAGAGTTCGCCGGCATCGGCGAGAAAAGTGCAGCAGAGCGAGAGCGAAGCGGCGGCAAGAGCGCTGATCGGATGGTCCATGATGAGGGTGCTCCAGCGGCGCCATCATGCCCAGAAGCGCCGAGATGAACCTACCGCGCGATGGGCAGCCCCCCAAGGCAAAAAACGCCCGTGCCTCACGGCGGACCGGAAATGGGCAGGGGCGACGACCGCTATTCGAGATACTTCGATGCGTGGTGCGTGAGGCCGGTGACGGCATCGGTGAACTGCGCGCGCGCGAGCACCAGCCCCGCCCCGGCGATGCCGCCCGTGAGAATCTCGTTCTTCGGCGAGAGTTCGACGCGCACGGTGTAATGCGTTCCGAGCGGGCTGGAGCGGTACGCCTCGCGCAGCTCGCGCGGACCGAGCGTGACGATCCCCAGACGCGTGACGTTCGCATCGCCTGCATCCACCGTCGAAGGGTCGGGACGATCGGACTCGGAAGCGCGATCGCCGCCGGACCTGTTCAAGTCCGGCAAGTGAAGGATCTCAACGGTGAGCGTCCCCGCGACCTGCACGAAGCGCTGGCGCCCGTCGAAGGGGCGGATGTAGACATCCGCGGCCTCCGCGCCCTGAACGCCGTCCTTGTCCACCAGGCCGGAGAGCATGTCGAGCTTGATCCCCGCGCAACGCGGCACGCTGGCGATCACATCGGCGGAGGCTTCGCCGGTGGCGGCTTCGAGGGTGCGCGTCAGCTCGTTGACGGCGGCCTGGAGTTCGTTGCGCTCGGCGAGGATGCGCGCGTTCTCCCGCTCCAGCTCCATGACGCGCCGGCGCAGCACGTCGTTCTCATTGTCGAAGTTCTTCGGCTTGGCCCGGCAGGCGGCGAGACCGGAGGCGCAGGCGGCGACGACGGCCGCGAGCACGACGATCCGGCCGCTCCTGGTCGAAGCAAGGCGCGACGATCGGGAAGCGATCATTGCGACGCCACGATAGCGAAGGGCGCGTCCGGGGGCGAGCGCGAGGGGTGTGTCAGCGCTCCTCTTCGCGTTTGCGAGCCACGTTCGGCATGGAGCGGAGGACCTGATCGACGAGGCCGTATTCGAGCATTTCCTGCTCGTCGAACCACTTGTTGCGGTCGCAATCGCGCTCGATCTGTTCGATCGGCCGGCCGGTGGCCTGCGAGTAGATGCGGTAGAGGCGGTCCCGGAGGCGCAGCATCTCCCGGGCTTCGATCTCGAGGTCGGTGGCCTGGCCTTCGAGCACGCCGCCGATGAGGGGCTGGTGCATGAGGTTGCGGGCGTTGGGGAGCGTGTAGCGCTTGCCGCGGGCGCCCGAACATGCAAGGACGGAACCCATGCTGGCGGCCTGACCGACGATGTAGGTGCAGACGTCGGGCTGGACGAAGTTCATGGTGTCGAGGATGGCGAGACCGGCGCTGATGGAGCCGCCGGGTGAGTTGATGTAGAAGTGGATGTCGGCCTTGGAGTCCTCGTTGGCGAGGAAGAGCATCTGGGCGATGATGAGATTGGAAACGTCGTCATCCACGGGACCGCCGAGGAAGATGATGCGGTCCTTGAGGAGGCGGGAGTAGATGTCGTATGCGCGTTCGCCGCGGCCGGACTGTTCGATGACGATGGGGACGAGCTGGGACATGGGGTCGGTTCCGTGCGGTCGGGTTCGAGTCTGAGGCTGCGATCGAGCGAATGAAGGGGGAGGAGCTGCGGAAAGCTACTTCTTGGCAGGCTCGCCTTCGAGAATCTCGTCGACGAGTCCGTATTCCTTGGCTTCGCCGGCGTTGAAATACTTGTCGCGCTCGGCATCGGCGGTGATGACGCTGAGGGGCTGGCCGGTGTGCCGAACGAGGATTTCATTGAGCTGTCGCTTGGACTTGATGATCTGCTCCGCCTGAATCTTGATGTCCGCGACCTGGCCGTAGACGCCGCCGTAGGGCTGGTGGATCATGACCTTGGCGTGCGGAAGGATGTAGCGCTTGCCCTTGGCACCCGCGGCGAGCAGGACGGCGCCGCCGGAATAGGCTCGTCCGACGCAGTAGGTGGCGACCTTGGAGGAGAGGAATCGCATGGTGTCGTAGATGGCGAGGGTGTCGTCCACGGCGCCGCCGGGCGAGTTGATGTAGAAGTTGATGTCCTGGCCCTTCTTTTGGTTCTCGAGGTAGAGCATCTGCATCATGACGCGCGCGGCGGAAGCCTGGTTGATCTCGCCGAAGAGGAAGACCACGCGGTTCTCGAGGAGAAGCTCGTCGATGGTCATCTCGCGTGTCCGCTGATATGTGATGGAGGTCATGGGCGGCTCTCAGAGGGGTTTGTTCGGCGTTGCGCGCTTGCGCGACGCCAAGCGAACGCGGAATCATAGAAGGGTGGTTCCGGATGACCAGCAGCCGGCGCAGCACCGGCGAAGTTATCGACCGGCGGAGCGTCCTCGGCGAGTGAAATCCGGTGTTCGGGCCGCGGAAATCACGGTCGGCGGGTGCCTCGTTGACGATGCGGGAATGCCGCGGCTAGCATCGGCCGATTCCGCCCGGTAGGGTTCTCCGGGCCGCCGGGGAAACCGTTTCGTGCCAACCGCCGTCATTTCCGACATTCACGCCAACGCCGAAGCCCTTCGGGCGGTCCTGGCGGATATCGACTCCAGGAAGATCACGCGGATCGTCTGCCTGGGGGACATCATCGGCTACGGGCCGGACCCGCTGGAATGCGTGGACATGGTCGCGGAGCGGTGCCAGTGGTCGCTGATGGGCAATCACGACTTCGGCGTGCTCTACGAGCCGACGAACTTCAACCCGGGAGCCGAAGCCGCCGCCTTCTGGACGCGGGAGCAGTTCGATTCGGTGGCGGATGCCCGGCTCCGAGAGAAGCGATACCGGTTTCTCGGGCGGCTGAGGGTGCGCGTGGTGGAAACGCCGCCGGAGTTCTCGCGGCCGATCCTCGCGGTGCACGGTTCGCCGCGGAGACCGATCAACGAATACATCTTTCCCGATGACGTCATATCGGCGACCGACAAGATGCGGTCGATCTTCGAGCAGGTGGACGGGGTGGCCGTGGTCGGGCACACCCATGTTCCGGGCGTCTTCACGGATGAACCGGATTTCTATCCGCCGGACGAGGCGGGGCAGAACGGGACCTTCAAGTTTCAGGACGGGGAGCGGGCGATCATCAACGTCGGTTCGGTCGGCCAGCCGCGCGACCACGATCCGAGGGCGTCGTATGCGATCCTGTATCCGGACCGGGTCGAGTTCCGGCGGGTGGAATACGACATCGAGAAGACGGCAGCGAAGATCCGGGGCATTCCCGAGCTGACCGACTGGCTGGCGGACCGTCTTTTCGAGGGAAGGTGAGTCCGGCGTGGGCCGGCGAAACCTCCGTGCGGCCGAGCCGCACAAGCGATCGGGGATGCGGCGATTCAGCCTGACCGCAATGCGGGCGATCCGGCCGTACACTCTTGCCCCCCCGCGGCCGACCCGAACGGGATCGAGCGGGGTACGGGACCACCCAGAGGGTCAGGGATGCCGGCGGAAAAAAACACGCTGCTGCGAGTTCTGGTGCCGATCGTGCTGATCATCGGTGCGATCGCCTTTTCGGTGGCGTTTCTGAACAGCGCACGGAACCGGCCGTCGCAGCGACAGGCGGACCGCGCGGAGTCGAGCGCGAGCGCAGGATCGAACGGCGCGGCGACCTCAGGCGAGGCGGAGAATCTCCCGCCACGCGACGAGACAGCGACCGAAGCCGAGCCGGCCGCGACGGAAGGTGCTCCGGGCGCGTCCGGCGGAGAACATGCGGGCGTCGAGGCGGAACCCTCGGGCGTCGCGCCGGAATCGCCGGATGAATATCAGACGAAGGCACGTCCGGCGCTCAGAGCGCGGACGTGGGATCGGTCCGCCGTGCCGTCGCCGGAGACCCTGGGAAGTCTTGATCCGGCGAGCGGCTACCGACTGCGCGTGGAGCTTTCGCTGCTGGGGGCGGGCCTTGAGGAAGTCACGACGACGGAGTTCTTCGCGACGATCAACGACAAGCTCAGGCGAAACCCGGAAGGTCACTATGTCATCCAGGAACGAGCGGCGTTTCCGCCGACGGCCAACAACAATCTGAGCGCGACGCCGCTGGGCGCGCGGGCCGTGGACATCGACGGCACGCTGATCGATCTCTACGGAGAGACGCTGCGTCCGGTGTGGCGTCCGACCGCCCCGGGAGCGTTCGAATGCATCATCGAAGATGACGCGGGCGCGGCGGTGGCGCGGATCGAGCGCAGGTATTCGCTGCAGCCGGGATCGTTCGAACTGGTGGTGGAACAGCGGTTCGAGAATCTCTCGGGCCACGAGCTGAAGGTGGTGTGGTACCAGTACGCGGCCGCGGATCTCTCGGAGGAACTGAAGGGGTATCGTCTGCCGACGCAGCGCGTCCGGTTCGGGCATCTGCTCGATGCGCGGCGCGATCCGACGCGGACGTTTGTCGAGGCCGATGACCGGCTGCTGCTGCGGGACAAGGTCATCGAGGAGGCGTGCGCCGAACAGGGGATACAGGCGAGGCCGAAGGATCACCGGCGGCCCGGCTCGTGGGTGGCGGTGACGCCGCTGTGGCCGGATGCGCCGAAGTTCAAGGGCGCGGGCGAGCTGGTGTGGGTGGCGCAGACGAGCCGGTACTTCGTCACGGCAGTGCACGGGCGGTACCAGGCGGGGTCCGGCGCATCGAAGGCTTTCCAGCACGGAAACGCTGTGCATGCGCTGGTGATGGCCGCGCCGGATGACCGCCTGGACAGGGTGGTGCTCCAGACGACGAGTCCGAAGATCACCGTGCCGGCCGGGCAGTCCGCGGACCTTTCCTTCGCGGCGTACATCGGCCCGCTGTCGCGGGCGCACCTGTCGCCGAAAGTGGATCCGGTGTACGGCGAGCTTGGGCTTCGCAACGCGGTGATCTACAACGTGGGGGGCATGTGCGCCTGGTGCACGTTCCAGTGGCTGGCGCGCCTGCTGATCGACTTCCTGCACCTGCTGCACGCGATCACGCATGACTGGGCGCTCTCCATCATGCTCCTGGTGGTATGCGTGCGCTCGCTGCTGCACCCGATCACGAAGCGGTCACAGATCGCGATGACTCGGTTCGGCAAGCAGATGCAGGCGCTGGCGCCGAAGCAGAAGAAGCTGCAGGAGAAGTACCGCGACAATCCCAAGCAGCTCCAAGCCGAGATGGCGCGGCTGATGAGGGAAGAGGGCGTCTCCTACAAGGGGATGTTCGGATGCCTGCCGATCTTCCTTCAGTCACCGATCTGGATCGCGCTGTACGCGATGCTCTATTTCGCGTTCGATCTTCGGCACGAGGAAGCGTTCTTCGGCCTGGTGCAGGCGGTGACGGGCGACCGCTGGATGTTCCTCGCGGACCTTTCCTCGCCCGATCATTTCATCGAGTTCGGGGGATGGTCGTTCAACATCCCGCTCATCGGGGCGCTGATGGGGCCGATCAGCGGCATCAATATTCTGCCGCTGCTGCTCGGCATCATCTTCTACTTCCATCAGAAGTACCTTTCGCCCCCGACGACCAATCTCTCGCCGGAGCAGCAGCAGGCGCAGCAGATATCCAAGATCATGTCCGTCGTGCTTTTCCCGGTGTTCATGTACAACGCGCCCTCCGGGCTTTGCGTGTACTTCCTGACCAACTCCTGCCTCGGCATCGTGGAGTCGAAGTGGATCCGGGCGCACATCAATCAGCTCGACCTGGAGCCGAAGAAGAAGGAGCCGGGCGAGGCGGACCGCAAGAAGGTGGAGAACACGGCCGAAGGGCGCCCGCGGAATCCGTTCCTCAAGGAACGCGAGAAGAAGCGGTTCAAGAAGAGGTAAAGCGGGGCCTTGCTGGGAAGTCGATCACACGCGGCGCACCGCGAGCGGCACGGTCAGCGATTGGCCCAGCGGATTTCGAGCTTCCATGACTGGGCGCGCGAGTCGAGCGCATTGGCTGAGAGCTGGCGCTTGCCGCCGGGTTCGAGGACGATCTCCTTCCAGCTCATCGCGGGCCGGACTTCGATGCCGTCGGAGTCGAACCAGACATAGCGATAGTCGAGGATGTAGCGATCACGCCCGAGGCTCTGCGTCGGCACCGCGACGGTGAGCAGCCCGTCCTTGCGCACCTCGATGGGCGGATCGAAGACGAGGTTCTGCGCGAGGTCGGTGTGCGAAATGAAAATGCGCGAGTCGGGCACGGCCACGGCGCCGGTGTGACCTCCGCCCGGGCCGCCCTGAGTCTGACAGGCGGACATGACCGCGGATGCGAAGAAACACGGCACGGCAGCGCGAAGCACGCGACGGGATGCAAAGGTGGTCGGCATGGGTCGATTCCTTGTGTCAGGCCGGCGAAACGAGCGACCGGCACGATGTTCAGGGAGCAGAGGACGCCGATGGATGCTCGGATATCGAAAGCGATTGTGACCGGGCATGCCCCTCTCCGGAAGCGATGCTCGCGGCGAGCCGGGCGACTTCGCGGCTCTTCGGTCGATAGGGGGCGTGCGGCGTGTACATCAGGCGCTTGTAGCCCGCGGTGCCGTAGGCGGGGGTGAAGAGAGCGTCGCCGCCCTCGAGAATGTGACGGTAGTCGGCGTGCCGCCGCGAAGACGCCTCCGCGGGACCGGAGCCGGGATGGATCCCTTCGAGCCGGTACAGGCGAAGCAGGTCTTCGGCGGTCATGTCGGTCAGGTAGCCGCCTGCGTGGTACGCGGCCATCACTTGTTCGGTCGGAACGGCGACGCATCGGCCGCCGAGGATCCAGGGATAGTCTCCGGGGCGAGGCGGTTCGACGTCGTTGGGGTGCTGAAGGATTCTCGCAACGCCCGGTTGGTCGGGAACTCCGTATGCCGGCTCGCTCACGAGCTGGATGAACACTACCCGGGGGTGCTCCGGAGTCCCTGGGATGAACCCGGGAATGACGTGCTCCGCTCTTCCGCCCCCGCTGCCCACGAGCTGAATGGAAAGATCTCCGGATGCCTCCCCGGAGCGGGCGCTGGAAACGTTGAGCGCCGCGACGAAGACACGGGCGGGCAGAAACTCGTTGAAGCGCGTATCGGCGCGGGCAAGCGCCTTGGTGACGATTCCGCCCAGGAGGAGGCCGAGACCGATAATCGCGTTGGTGTCGCTGTCTGCGGATGAGGCGACGACACCCCCGCCGATCACCATGGCCGAGCCGAGGGCGCTCTTGAGTCGGCGGGCGTCATGAAGGTTGATCCAGCGGTGATCGCGGGACATGCGTTCAATGTCCGCGGCCGGGGGGAACGCGGCCTCGTTGCCGGGCCACCGCACGCGCAGCGGGCCGCTCGGCGAGCCGTCGCGAGCGAAGAACTCGGTCGATACGCCGTCCTCGCCTACAGCCTGCTTGCGCGGGCCGCGTCCGGCATGGACGATGAGGATGGTGTTGTAATCGCCGCGGTTGATCGTCGATGTGAGCGGTTCAAGCGCGGGATTGATGCGTGCCGCGCGGGCGAGGGCCTCGGAAGCCTTCGTCGGCTCGCCCAAGTGCCTTTCGGCGAGTCCTTCGAGCAGACAGCCGAGCGCGAAATCGGACTCGACGAACGTGATCTCCTCGGCGCCGCCTTCGCGCGCTTCGGCGAAATCCTTGAGGCGCCGCGTGCTGGCACGTGCGGCGATGCGGACGTTTTCCCAGTCGCCGGCGAGCGCGGCGGCCGCGGCGAGGGCCTCGTAGGTCATCGCCTGCTCGAACGGCTCGCCTTTCCAGATGGTGACGCCTTCCCAGAATATTGCCGCGGCGAGGATGCGGGCCTCGTCGTTGAGGTTGCCGGACTCGAGGAGCGTGTAGGCCTGGCGGAGCGCCCAGTTTGCCTCGGTGAGATCGCCGTCGGCGAGCGAGGCCATGCCGAGCATGGCGGATGCGAGAACGGTGTTCTCGTGGTACGGGATGCGCCGGGCATCGGCGCGAACGGCGTCGCGCGCCGCGGGGAAGTCGCCCGAGAAGAAGCGATCGGCTGCCCCGGCGCGGATCGAGGCAGAGGAAGGCGCGCAGCCGACCGGAAGCACAGCGGCGATCAGGCTGGTGATGATTCGGCGGATGCGCATCGAGAGCGGCTCAGTCGAAGCGATTCCTGCTCACCGCGTACTTCACTTCGTACGCGTCTTCCCAGAGAAGCCGGCCGGATTCCAGGTCGAGGAGCTGAAACGCGCAGAGATAGTGGTCGCTGCGCGCATGCAGGGAGGTAACGGTGTCGGAGCGGAACTCGGCGCGCAGGGCGTGCGTCGGGCGCAGGCGCTCCGCCTCGGGCTGCCAGGAGCCGGAGGCGTATTTCTTCCACTGCTCGGGCGGCAGGACAAAGCGGATGTTGCGCTCCCGGGCGAGGAGCGATTCGGAGAGCTTGGCGCGGAAGCGGGCCATCACGGCCCAGCGTTCGCCCTCGGGCATGATGTGCTCGGTGAGGTTGGTCACGCGGTCCATGCTCCACACCCACAGGGGCGAGTCGGGCGAGCGCTCGGCGAGGAAGGGCGCTGCGGCGAGATCGGCGGACATGTCGTCGGTCATGCGGACCACGTCGGCCGCGGTGAGCATGGTGGTGTTGACGCGCGGAGCCGAGCAGCCGACAACCACGCCGGCGAGAACCGCGGCGGCGGCGCATGCGAAGAGACGGACGGTCATGGGGGACATGGTGCAACCCCGTGCGGCACCGGCGGGCATCAGTTGAACTTCACTTCGTAGCTGCCCTCCCAGACGATCTCGCCGTCGTGCAGATCGACGATCTGGAAGGTGAGCAGGTAGAAGTTCGTTCCCGCGTTGGGCATGTCGTAGAACTCGCCGCGGAGGACGTAGTCGGCCTTGGACTTGAACCGATCGGCGTCGAGGCCATCGGCACCCGCGCTGCCGGCTGGAGGCGGCTCGAGGCCCTCCTTGCGCCGGATCTGCTCCATCTTCGCCTTCTCGAGCACGAACGCGAGGTTGTATCTCGCGCCGCTCTCATTGAGATGCGCCCGGATGCGGGCGAGATAGATCTCGAAGTCGCGTCCGGGCATGGACGTGTTGTTCACCACGTCGTCCATGACGATGGTGATGCGGTAGGGCGATTCGCGGAACTCCGGTCTGGACGCGATGCTCTGGACCATGGCGTCGGTGGCGGTGACGAGGTCCTTGGAGGCGAGTTCGCGCTCGTACGAGACGCGCTTGGCGGGGTCGGCGGTGGTCGTGCGGCCCTGGTTCGGCACGGGCTGATTCTGGCAGCCGCAGACGGCGGAAGCGAGGATTGCGAAGAACATCACCGCCGGGGCGGAAGAGCGCTGGTTCATGGGTGATCTCCTGCGAAAATGGTGTCGGACGGGGTGCTCCCGTGACGGCCAGTGTAGGTTCGAAACCGCGGCGACCGGCTCGCTGAAGCAGAAACGGGCGGCGTCCGCGGGAATCTTTGCGCCGGAATTTCCCCGTCGGCGGTAGGCTGATGGGGTGAAAGGCGCCGCGCCGCCAACTCTTGAGCTGATCCCGCTCAGCGGGCCGAGCATGGCGGCGGTGAAGGTGCCGCCTGCGCGCGCGGCGACCATCGGCCGCTCCTCCGAGTGCGACGTGATCCTGCCGGACTCCAGCATGACGGTCTCGCGACGGCATGCCATCGCGATGTGTTCGGGCGGACGCTGGATGGTGACCGACCTGTCGAGCAAGCACGGCACGCGCCTCAACGGACTGCCGCTCAGGGCGCAGCAACCGGTGCCGATCGAGGACGGCGACACGCTGGCGATCGGTCCGTGGTCGTTCCGGATTCAGCTGGAGGCGACCCGCGACGAAGCGACGGCGTCGCCGACGCTGGTCGCCACCGCGCCGGCGTTTCCCACAACGGATGATCTCGCATCGAGCAGACGAGTCGAGCAGATATCACCGGAAGAGCTTGGCTCGCTGGCGCAGAGGCGACTGGATCTGCTGATGGAATGCGCGACGGCGATTCATTCGGCCGAGTCGGAGGAAGCGCTGGCGAAGATCATTCTGGAGGCCGCGGTTGCCGGGACAGGATTCACACGAGCCGCGCTGGTGCGCCCGCGCGGCTCGCTCGATCAGGTCGATCTGGTGGGCATCAAGGTGCCGTCGGATGCGACGCGATCGGCGTTGACGATCAGCCGATCCCTGGTGCGTTCGGCGAGCGAAGCGGGGGGCAGGGTGGTGCGGCTGGTGGATGACGCGTCGCTGCGCGAAGCCATGAGCGTAGAACAGCTTGGGATCCGATCGGCGATCTGCGCGCCGCTTTGCATCGAGAACACCATCGCGATGTACCTGTATCTGGACACGCGGGGCGAGCATGCGCATATCCAGCCGGATGCCGCGGCATTCTGCGCGGCGATGTCGCGCATGGCGGGGCTGGCGCTGGCGAACATCGAGCGGCGGAAGCTTGAACAGCGACAGAAGAGGATGGATTTTGACATCAAGGCCGCGCACGAGGCCCAGCGCCGCCTGATGCCGCCGGAGCAGGGCAGGGCGGGGCCGCTCGTCTACGCCATGCGTTCGCGTCCGGGAAGGGTGGTGGCGGGCGATCTCTTCGATGTGATTCCGATCGACGATCGGCGCACGGCGTTCTTCCTCGGCGACGTTTCGGGCAAGGGCCTCGGCGCCGCGCTGGTCATGGCGACGGTGCAGTCGCAGCTCCACACGGAACTTCGTCAGCGCGCCGACCTCATCGACGCGGTGACCGTCGTGAACCGCTATCTGACGGATCACTCCGCTGGAAACGAGTTCGTCTCCATCTGGGTCGGGCTGCTGGACGCGGTGAGCCGGCGCGTTCTGTACGTCGATGCTGGTCACGGCTACTGCCTGCACCTGCGCCCAGACTCGCCCCCGCGGCGGCTGGACCAGGCGGCCAGGAGCAGGGATATCCCGCTGGCCGACGTGCGGGGCGGAATCCCCATCGGCGTCGAGCGCGACTTCCGCTACACGATGGAGGAACTCGCGATCGATCCGTCGGATCGGCTGGTGCTGTTCAGCGACGGCGTCGTGGACCAGCGATCGCCGGGCGGGGACCAGTTCGGGTTCGAACGTCTGCTCAAGACGGCGGCGGGTTCGACTTCGGAGGAGCGTGATGTCGACGCGGTGCTCCGGGCGCTGGACGAGCATGCGCAGTCCGAGGAACCGACGGATGACGTGACCATCGCGTCGATCCGGCTTGCGTAAGGCCGGTGCGCGGCGCCGTCACAGCTCATCACCGGCGAAACCGAGGGCTTCGTCGAGCCAGTCATCGGCGCGGAGCACCGCGGCGCGCCGGCGCCGAGCCAGCGCCTGGGCGCGGGCCTGGGCGCGAGCGGCGACGGCGGAAGCAGCCCGGGCGGCGGCCTCGGAGAGTTCCCCATCGGGGCGAGACGTACCGGCGATGAGGGCGCGGGCGGCGCGCGGGGCATGGCGAGAAAGCAGCTCGTCCTCCAGCGAGAAGAAGGTCTGCGTGCTCCCCGGGTCTCCCTGGCGCGCGCAACGGCCGAAGAGCTGACGATCGATTCGGCGAGATTCGTGACGTTCGGTGGCGAGCACGTGCAGTCCGCCCTTGCCGGCGACCGCGGGACCGAGGCGAATATCCGTGCCGCGGCCGGCCATGTTCGTGGCGACCGTGATGCGTCCGGCTTCGCCGGCGCGGGCGATGATATGCGCTTCCTCGGCGTGACGCAGAGCGTTGAGCACTGCGTGCTCGAGGCCGGCGGCGTTCAGCATCGAACTGATGAGTTCGCTTTCGAGCACGCTGCGCACGCCGAGCAGCACGGGGCGCCCCTGCGCGTGGAGGCGCGCGCATTCCGCGACGGCCGCGGTGCGCTTCGCCTGCGCAGTCGTGAATACACGGTCGGGAAGCTCGCGCCTGATGCACGGAGTATTGGTCGGAATCGTCACAACCGGAAGCCGATAGACCTGCCAGAACTCCGCCGCCTCCTCTCGTGCGGTGCCGCTCATGCCGCACAGGGAGCCGTAGAGCCGAAAGAACCGCTGGAAGCTGATGCGCGCGAGCGTGTCCTTCGACGACGTGAGCGGCAGGCCCTCCTTGGCTTCGACCGCCTGGTGCAGGCCGGCGCGCCAGGTGCGGTCGGGCATGACGCGGCCGGTGAACTCATCGACGATGACGATGCGGCCGTCCTGCACGACATACTGCCTGCCCTGGTGATACAGCTCGCGCGCGATGATCGCTTGCGTGATCAGCTCTTCGGCGCGGCGCATGCCGGACCAGACGCCGCCGAGGTCCGCGGCGGCCTTCTCGAGCATGGCGAGGCCTGCGCGGGTGAGTCGGACCTCGTGCTCGCGGCGGTCGAGCATGTAGTGTTCGCCTTCGCGCATGTCCGCGGCGACGAGCGCGGCCTGCTGATACGCGCGGGTCTGTTCGTCGTTCCCCGCCTCCGTGGAGATGATGAGCGGCGTGACGGCCTCATCGATGAGCACGGAATCGGCTTCATCGATGACGGCGCAGGCCAGCCCGCGCTGGACGAGGCGGCCGAGGCGAGAACCCTCGCGTTCATCGCCGGCGATGGAGCCGATGAGCGCGGACGCCAGAGCGCGGTCGCGCCCGAGCACGAGCCGATCTCGGAGGAAGTCGGCCGCGGCCTCCTTGTTGGTGAGATAGGTGACATCGGCGAGATAGGCGGCGCGGCGTTCGGCGGGCGTGGATTCGGCGGTGATCCAGGAGACGGTCAGGCCGCAGGCGCGGTAGAGCGGCGCCATCCAGAGGGCATCGCGACGGGCGAGGTAGTCATTCACGGTGATGACATGGCAGCCGCGCCCTCGCCAGCCCGCGATCACGGCGGGGATGGTCGCCACGAGGGTCTTGCCTTCTCCGGTCGCCATTTCGATGATGCGCCCCCGCGACAGAGCCAGGGCGCCGGCAATCTGCACGGGGTAATGGCGCATCCCCAGGCGACGGCGGGAGAGTTCTCGAATGATCGCGGCGGCGCGGAGCAGATCGCGCGGCGTGTCGCGCCCGGCACGGAACAGGGCCAGCATTTCGCCGACAGCTTCGCCGATGGCGGACTCGGACAGCTCACGGACCCGCTTGTCATCGTCATCGAGCCGCTGCGCCGCGGCGAGATAGCGGCCTGCGCTCTCGATGCGTCGAGCCGCGCCGGCGGCGCGATGCCACAGCGCATCAAGATTGCGCGGGCGCGCCAGGAGCGGGCGGCGCCGGCGGGCTTCATCGATCGATCTCCACTGTTCGACGGGGGCACGCTGCATGTCAGACTCTGAAGCGTTCCTGCAGTGTCTGGCGCACGGAGCGCCAGAGCTGCGTCAGGAGCGGCTTGTCGGCGAGACGGAACCGCACTTCCACGCGCTGTCCGGTGTACCAGCCCTCGGGCCGCTCAAGGTCGATGGCGACCTCGAAGACAGGCTCGGCCGCACGAGGCTCGCCGCTCTCCTCCGGGCGGACGTCGATGGTGCCGCCCGACGATATCGCGAGCGACTCGGCCGGCAGCTTCTCGGAGCCGGCGGGGACGATGCGGGCGATGCGGCCGCTCGAGGCCTGCGACGGCCGGCTGCGGGCGCGGACGTCGGCGCGTTCGGCGTGTTCTTCGATCAGCAGCGCCGCGACGCGCTGCTCGGCGCCGGCCCGGACCACGAACGAGGAGAGGTCCGCGACCATGCCGAGAAGCTGGCCGCGACGCATGTAGGCTCCGCGCAGGCGTTCCTCGTCCGGGCAGATCCAGACGGGAGGATTGCTCGCTGCGTCGTCGGGATCGCCCTCGGGCAGAAGGGGAGGAGCGACCGTCAGCGCCTTGAGGCTGGATTCGATCCAGGCGATCCGGTCGCGGATGGCCGCGAGCTGTTCATCGAACTGGCTGACGCGCGCGAGATCATCGCTCAGGGCGACACGGCGCGCGATGGAGAGACGCTCGGTCTCCGCGCGAAGCTCGGTGAGTTCCGCGCGCAGGGCGGGATTCTCGGCCAGAACGAGCGCGGCGCCCGCCTGCGGTGGGAGGACGGCGGAGCCGGAATCGGCGACGTGCGTGATGAAGCCGTCCGTCCGGGCGAAGACGGACGCGAAACGGGCAGGCTCCACGATGCCCGTGGCGCGCACGTGGTCCGGAAGCGGGAGGGCGCCGAGCAGAACGGCGAGCGAGCCGAAGACGAGCGCGGTCGTCAGCAGCGCGCGGGGCCGCACTCGCTCAAGCTCGGCGTTCAGGAAGAGATAGTGCGCGAAGCGGGACACCGGCACGGCGACCCAAAGGATCAGCGCGAGCAGGATGATCGCAGCGCCGATGACGAACTGCTGATCCGCGATGTACAGCATGATCGCGACGGAGACGGCGGCGCGATACACCGCCGAGAGCACGGCGTAGGAAGGCAGCCAGAAACCCTCGCCCGGCGCGGAGGCGGGATTCACCGCGCGGCGCACGCCCCACGCGAATCGCTTCACGAGGTACTTGACATGATCTGCTCCGCGCTGCGCGAGATTGGGAATGCCCAGCAGGTCGGAGAGGACGTAATACCCGTCGTAGCGCATGAGCGGGTTGGCGTTGAAGATGACCGTGGAGACGCCGGCGATGAAGATGACATTGAACGCGAGGGCGTGCGTCAGCGTGCCCGGCGCGGAGCGCGCCCAGATGACGGCAGCGACGGCAGCGACAGCCAGCTCGACGATCACGCCTGCGGCAGCCACGATGATCCTGTGCAGCCTGCTTCGCAAGGCCCACGAGGAAGAGGCATCCACGTAGGGGACGGGCAGGAAGATCAGGAACATCAGGCCGATGGTGTGCACCTCGCCGCCGCCCGCGGACCGGCGCCCGAAGGTCTTGCACGCGAAGGCGTGCCCGAGTTCGTGGAAGAGCTTGATGAGCGCGAAGCAGAGATACAGCCAGACCAGGTTGTCGGTGCTCAGCGCGCCCGCGAAGCCGGAAGCAAGCTCGCGTTCGCGCCCGACGAGGTGCCACCCCCCCGCTCCCAGCAGCGCCAGCCACAGCAGGAAGCCCAGGGGCGAAAAGAGCCAGGCGACCAGGGGAACCCATCGGTCGAGGAACCGGTCCGGATCCCAGAGGGGAACGCGGGCGAAGAAGATGCTCGCAAGCCAGCCGCGGGCCTCGCGCCCGATGCGCCGACGGCGTCGGCGCAGCAGCGCTTCCGTATCGCCGGGAAGCTCGGCCTGGAGCAGGTCGGACGAATACAGCTGGGCCAGCAACTGGATCGCTTCGCCTTGGGTGGGCGCGTCATCGCCGTACCGCCCGCAGGAGATCTCCCACGCTTGGGCGGTGGTGCGCCGGCCGTCGAGCAGCCCGACGAAACCCCAGGCGGATTCGCTGAGGCGGAAGAAGCGCGCACCGCTCGGGTCTTCGACCACGTGCCACAACTGGCCGCGAAAGACCTGGCGATAGACGCGCGCCCCGGGCTTCAATCTCGGCCGCAGGGATGCGACGCGGTGCCAGGATTCATGGAAGGTCGGGCGATCGAAGCTCATCGGTCCGGCGGAGTCTCGCAAGCGAAGGCGTGTCGGGGCGGTTGTTCGTCTACCACCACAGTTTCATGCGCAGCCAGTTGACGAATCTGCGGGACCAGATGTCGGCCCAGCGGCGCTGCTCGATGTCGATGCGCGCGGCGCCCTCCATGCCGGGGCGCATCCAGGGCGCGATCTCGTCAAGGCGGGCGCGGACGCGGAACGTGTTCACAGGGGCCGGACCGCCCGCCCCGCCGCCGCCGCGCAGTTCGGCGACAGGGTCGATCCTCTCTACGGTGAACGCGATGCGCCGGTCAGGGAAGGACGCGGCGGCGAGAAGGCCGCGCTGGCCGACCTGCACGTCGGCGATCTGTTCCTCGGGCACGAAGATGTCGGCGCGGAGCGCATCGAGGGGTGCGACTTCAAAGAGGACATCGCCGGTGCGGACGGGTGCGCCGAGCATGCGGCGCAGGTCTCCCGACGTGACAAGGCCGGCGGAGGGTGCGGCGATGGCCGCGCGCGCGATGCGGTGCTCGAGAAGCCCGATGCGGGCCTGGAGCTGCTCGATGCGCGCGCGGGCGATCTGCGCTTCGGCCTCCTTGCGGTCGCGCTGGGCGATGGCGACCTCCCGCTCGGCGGCCGCCAGCTCGGCCTTCGCCTGGGCGAGTTCCAGGCGAAGCTCGGTGTCGTCCAGCGTGGCAAGAACCATGCCGGCGTCGGCGACGGGGTCGCCCACATCGACGTGCACTTCCTTGATGTAGCCGTCGAAGGGCGCCGGGACGATGCGGCGCTCCGAGGCCTCGAGCCGGAACGAACCATCGACGCGGTAGGTGCCGTGCGCGAGGAACGCGAAGAGGAGGAAGCCCGCCGCCGCGGCTCCGGCGAGCTTGGCCCAGGTGTGGCGCGGACCGACGAGCAGCGCCAGCCAGCGGCGCAGTTCCATGGCGATGCGCGCGCCGAGCCATCGGCCGCTGCGTTCCAGCTGCACGAGTCTGGGCGTGGCGAGGTCGCAGACGAGCCGCAGCGATTCGACATCCTCCGGCGTGAAGGAGCGATCCAGGGCGCGTTCGCAGGTCAGCGCGCCGACGATGCGGCCCCCTCGTTCCGGATCACCCGCGCGGAGCGGGAGCGACAGCACGGCGCCGGGTCCGTGTCGCGAGGCGAGTTCCCCGGCGGCCCGCGCGATCCATCGGGAGGAGGCGTCCGCCGGGTGCAGCACCTCGATGTCCTGATCGACGCACTCCTCCATCGCGGCTTCGATGTCCTGCACGAGGCGGGTGCGGGCAGCGATCTTCTCCGCGTGGCTCATGGCGCGGAGGCGCACGTAGGCGCCGCGTACGAGTCCGAGGCTGACGCGCTCGCACCCCCACTTCGCGGCGATGTGATTGCACAACGCCATGGCCGCGCCGGCGAACACTTCGCTTTCGCCCATGCCGGCGAGCGTTTCGAGCACGATGCGCAGCCGGGCGAGATCGTGTTCTTTGCGTGCAAGGCCGACACGCAGGCCGAAAAGCTCGATGAGCGCGGTGGTGACATCGAGCCGGCGCGCGACGGGCGTCACCTGTTCGGCCGTCGCGAGGCCGCGCACGAGGTATGCGCCCACGGCGCCCCCGCCCCTGATGCCGCCGCCGAGCCGCTCGGGCGCGATGGGCACCAGCACGACGACCGGGTTGCCCTCCCCGTAATAACCCGCGGCCCCGATCTCGGCGCCGTCCGGGCCTGATCCCGCGAGAACGATCACTTCGATCTCGCGCGGCGGCGCATCCTGCCTGAGGCGGGCGAGGGCGACCTCGCACCACTCGCGCGCGGCTCGGTCGGCGGGGGTGGAGCCGCGCTCCACCGCGTATCGGGCGATCACTTCCGGCCCGTCCGCGGGGGCTTCGCCCGCAGGACGCGCGGGAACCGCGATGATGGCCCCGGCCTCCGCCGGCGCGGTCATGCACTGCGCGGCCAGCAGGTCGCGCAGGAAGACCTCCGCGCTGGGAGACGGGTGGGCGCGCACGGGCGTCCGGGCGGATGCGCTCGGCTGCTGCGAGGACGTCGAACCAGTTGTGCGCTGCTCAGCCATGCCCATGCTCCAGCCGACCGGTACGCTATGGCGCCCGCTTCTTCAAGGCTTTTCGGCATGTTCCTCCGCTCGACTCTTTCTTTGGTCCCCCTCGCCGCCGCGCCGCCCCGGAGACTGGAGCCTGCCATGTCCCGATCGCACCCGTTCATGATCCTGCTGACCGCGACGGCGATGTGCGCCGGCGGCGCCGTGTGGCTCATCGCGGGCAATCGGAGCAGCCGGGCGGATGCGGGCACGCCCGCGCTCGGGACGACGGTGGTCGAGGCGATCTCGGGCGCTCGCTACGACCTGGAGCTGGGCTTCACGATCCGCGGGCGCGTGGCGGAGGTGCTGGTCCAGCCGGGCCAGAGGGTCGAGAAGGGCCAGGCTCTCATCCGTCTGGATGATCGAGAGACGGCGCTGCAGGTCGAGCTTCTGAAGGTCCGCGCCTCGAGCAGTCTGGAGGCGGACGCGGCGGAAGCGGAGTGGAAACTCGCGATCGAGGAAGAGAAGCGCGTGCGGGATGCCGAGTCGCAACAGGGCGCTGCCGCGTTCGAGATCGAAAGAGCCGTTTTGCGGACCAAGCTCGCGCAGGTGCAGCATCAGCTTGCGCTGCAGAAGAGGCAGGAAGCGGCGATTCAACTCGCGGCGGCGGAGGTGCAGCACGAGCTGTTCACGCTCAAGGCCCCGCTGGCCGGGATCGTCGAAGAGGTCGTGGTCGAACCCGGTGAAATGGTGGACGAAGTGAAGCCGGTGCTGCGGCTGGTGGTGATTGATCCTCTGTGGATCGATGCGCCGACGCCGACGGAGGCTGCCGCGGGACTCAAGGTCGGCGACAAGGCGACGGTGATGCTGCGTGCGACGGGCGGATCGGCCCCGCGCGAGATGCAGGGCACGGTGGTGCACATTGCCTCGGTGGCGGACCCGGGGAGCGACACGCGGCTGGTGCGCGTGGAAGTGGCGAACCCGGAGGGTCTGCCCGCGGGGACGCACGCGGAGGTGAGGTTCGGGGGAGGGTGATCGCCTCGAGGTTCGCGCCGTGCGGGTATCGCGGGCGTGTGTGAAAGAGCCACCTCGGGGACTCGAACCCCGGACCTGCGCTTTACGAAAGCGCCGCTCTACCGGCTGAGCTAAGGTGGCGGCCCGGCTCGCTCCGGGCGGGGGTCGCACCGGGCGGACCTGGGAGGCGGAAGGATACCACCCCGGGGGATGAGGGACGAGAAGCGACCCGGCGAGCCGAGCCGGCGGGGCGCGAGAAGGCCCGCGGGGAGGTCGTGCGTCCGCCGTGGCCGGATCATCGCGCACGGAAGGGGAAGATGAACATGGAACGGTGTGCGCGACCCCGGAGAGCGGGGAAGATGAACATGGCATCGCGCGCAAGGCCCGGCGGGGTCACGCGGGTTCGACGGCGAGGCGTGCGCCCGTGGCCCGGAGCTGCGCGAGCTGGCGGTCGCCGATGCGGGTCCGCAGGCGTGCCGAGCCGTTGTCGTAGGTGCGTTCCAGCACTTCCGCGCGGGATTCGATGGTGGCGATGGCCTTGGCGTCGGCCAGCGGCAGGGTGAGCCAGACTTCGCGGATCTCGCCCTTGGCGCGTGCGCGGACGGCGTCCGCAAGCTCTGCATGGCCTGTTGCGCCGCGCTGCAGGGCGCAGAAGGGGATCGCGCCCGGCTCGCGTGCCAGCCAGGCGAGCAGGGCGGAGTTGTCGGGGAGGCGGTCGCACTTGTTGAGGAGGAGCAGCCGCTGGGGAGGATGCCACTGCCTGCCGTCGCGCGACTCGGAGCGTGCGACGGACTCGAAGATCTCATCGAGCGTGCGGTTCACGGTTTCGTACTGAAGCTCGGCGGCGGGGTCGGAGACGTCCAGCACGATGAGGAGCAGGTTGGCGTGGGTGGCTTCTTCGAGGGTGGCCTTGAAGGAGGCGACGAGGTTGTGCGGGAGGTCGCGGACGAAGCCGACGGTGTCGGAGAGCATGACGGTGAGGCCGCCGCCGAGGTTCCACTCGCGGGTGCGGGTCATGAGCGTGGCGAAGAGCTGGTCGTTGGCGTGTGCGCCGCCGGCGGTGAGTGTGTTGAAGAGGGTGCTCTTGCCGGCGTTGGTGTAGCCGACGATGCCGACGGTGAAGTAGTCGATGTTGCGGGTGCGGACCTCGCGCGACTTGCGGGCCTGAATCTCGGCGATTTCGCGGCGCAGCTGGGCGAGGCGGGCGCGGACGAGATGGCGGTCGATCTCGAGCTGCTGCTCGCCGGGGCCGCGGGTGCCGATGCCGCCGATCCCGCCCGGACCCACGATGCGTTCGAGGTGGTCCCACATGGCGCGGAGGCGGGGGTAGGTGTATTCAAGCTGGGCGAGTTCGACCTGGAGCTTGGCTTCGTGGGTGGTGGCGCGGCTGGCGAAGATGTCGAGGATCAGCTCGGAGCGGTCGAGGACCTTGCGTCCGGTGGCTTCCTCGATGTTGGCGATCTGCTTGGGGGAAAGCTCGTGATCGAAGATGATGACGCCGGCGTTCAGCTCGTCGCACATCGCGCGCAGCTCCGCGAGCTTGCCGGTGCCGATGTAGGTGCCCGCCTCGGGGCGCTGGCGGTTCTGGATGAGTTCGCCGACGCAGGTGGCCCCGGCGGTTTCGGCGAGCGCGCGCAGCTCGCCCAGCGGGTCGCGCGGGTCGAAGCGCGAGTCGGGCAGGTGAACGGCGGCGAGCACCGCGCGTTCCTGGGTGATCTTGACGTGAGCGCGTTCTTTCTTGAGCGGCATAAGGGTCGTTCGAGGGATTCGGCGTGAAGCGAGACAGTCCGGGCGGCGGATGAAAGCCGCCCACGCACGGGGACGGGAATCGGGTCGTGGTCGGCTGTCTCAGCGAATCATCGAACGTTTCTCTTCCGGGCGTGCGGCCCGGGGCTGGGAATCCGGGGACAGCGTAGCGCGGGAGCGGTCGGCGGACAAGCCCCGTGCGTCCACGGGCAGGGGCGAGCGAGGACCTGCGGGCGGCGGAGCGCGGAGGGGAAGATGAACATGGAATCGAGCGGAGCGCGTGGAGGGACGGCGCGGCTACGATGGATTCGCGGTCAATCCCGAACGATACCCAAGTGCCGCTCGGCCCGTCGGCGATCGGCCCGGCTCGTGCGCCGTTCACGGAGAACACGCGACATGTCCAGAACCAGGCGACTTGCAACCGTGCTGCTGATTGTCGTGCTCGGCGTGCTGGCGATCCGGCTGCCGATGGCGGCGGCGGAGCGGGCCGGCGACTACGCGGTGTTCGATCCGGTGGTGGACGTGTACGCGCTGGTGAAGCGGCAGTTCTACAAGGAGCCGGACCCTTCGGAGCTTCAGCGCGGCGCCATCAGCGGGATGCTCGAAACGCTGGACGATCCGTACACGGAGTTCATTCCGGCGGAGAACACGGCGGACTTCGACAAGGAGATTCTGGGTGAATACGTGGGGATCGGCGCGGGCGTGCGCGGCCAGGACGGGTTCCTGCTGATCATCAGCCCGCTGGACGGCTCGCCGGCGCTGCGCGCGGGCGTGCAGGCGAACGACCTGGTGGTGGGCGTGGAGGGCGAGTCGGTCTACAACGTTCCGGCGGATGCGATCGTGGATCGGCTGCTGGGCAAGCCGGGCGAGCCGGTGACGATCACCATCGAGCGCGAGGGGACGGAGAAGGACCTGCCGCCGGGCGCGAAGCCGCCGTCGGTGGCGGGTCCGGTGGGCGAAGCGCCCGGGCCGCGGGCGGGGTGCATCCGGTTCGATCTGACGATCGTGCGCGAGAAGATCGTGACATCGACGGTGCAGGGCGTGCACAGGGAAGGGGATCGGTGGAGCTTCTGGGTGGACCCGGCGAAGAAGATCGCGCTGGTGCGGGTGTCGCAGTTCACGGGGAGCACGGTGCCGGACCTGCGCGACGTGCTGGACAGGCTCGTGAAGGAGAACATGGCGGCGCTGATCCTGGACCTGCGCTTCAACGGGGGCGGTTCGCTGAACGCGGCGATCGAGATGTCGGACATGTTTTTGAGCGAGGGGGTGATCGTCTCGACGCGCGGTCGCGCGGTGCAGGAGCAGAAGTACTACGCGCGCGCGGAGGGGACGCTGCCGGATTTCCCGATGATCGTGCTGGTGAACCAGGACAGCGCGTCGGCGAGCGAGATCGTGGCCGGGGCGCTGTCGGACAATCGCCGCGCGGTGGTGCTGGGGACGCGCACGTTCGGCAAGGGGATCGTGCAGGCGGTGTATCGCCTGCCCTCGGGCGCGGGCCAGCTCAAGATCACGGAGCAGTACTACTTCCTGCCTTCCGGTCGCTGCATCCACCGCAACGATGATTCCACCGAGTGGGGCGTCGATCCGACGGACGGCTTCTACCTGCCCATGACCCTCGACGAGATGCGCGACATGTTCCGAGTCCGCCGGGAAGAGGAGATCATCCGCGCGCAGCCGCAGAGCGAGGAGGACAGGCAGAACTGGTCCGACCCGGCGTGGATTCTCGATCACGCGAAGGACAAGCAGCTCGCGGCGGCGGTGGAGGCGGCGCGGGCGCGCATCGAGACGGGGGAGTGGAAGCCGACGGGCGAGCCGGCGCCGAAGGGCGCGCCGGAGCTTGCGGCGCTGCGGGCCGAGGAGGAGCGCTACGACCTGCTGCTGCGCGAGCTGGGTCGGTCGCAGCGTCGCATCGCGGCGCTGTCCGCGTCGTCCGCGGGCGCGCCGCACCCGCACGAGCAGGACCTGATCCCGGGCGAGAGCGACCTGACGGGCGGAAGGCTGGCGGTGTACGACGCGCAGGGCAACGAGGTCGCCACGCTCTCCATCACCGGCCCGGACCTTGAGGAATGGCTCATCGGCGCGCCGGTGCGCGCGGAGCGGTCGCCCTCCGAGAACGGCGCCGCGGCGCACCCGTGAACCGGCCCCTGCTCATCCTGGGCCTGGAAACGAGCTGCGACGAGACGGCCGGCGCGGTGACGGCGGAGGGCGGGCTGGTGCTGTCGAACGTGATCGCGTCGCAGCACGATCTGCACGGCGAGTACGGGGGCGTGGTGCCGGAGATCGCCAGCCGCGCGCACGCGGAGCGCATCCTGCCGGTGGTCCACAAGGCGCTGGCGGAGGCGGGAGCGACGTTCCGCGACATCGGCGCCGTCGCGGTGGGCAGCAGGCCGGGACTGATCGGCGCGCTGCTGGTGGGCGTGTCGGCGGCCAAGGCGCTGGCGTGGTCGCTGGGCGTGCCGCTGATCGGCGTGGACCACGTGGAGGCGCACCTGTACGCGCCGCTGCTGCAGCGCCGGAGCGACGCGGCGACGAATCAACGCAGCGCCGGAGCGAACGTGTACCCGGCGCTGGGCCTGGTCGTCTCCGGCGGGCACACCGCCGTGTACCTTCTGCGCTCGCCCATCGACATCGCGCGCCTCGGCGCGACCATCGACGACGCCGTGGGCGAGGCGTACGACAAGGTCGGCGCCGTGCTCGGGCTGCCGTATCCCGGCGGGCCGCACGTCGATCGTCTGGCCCGGCTCGGCAACCCCCGCGCGCACGACTTCCCCATCAGCCGTCTGGCGCCGGATTCGCTGGACTTCTCCTTCAGCGGGCTGAAAACGGCGGTGCTCTACGCCGTCCGCGGGGTGCCCGGCGCGGGCGAGAAGGGGAAGATGAACATGGAATCATCCGAAGGGGCGCACGCGCCGAAACTCACGGCGCCGATCTGGTCGCGCGACGCGGCCCGGATGAGCGAGGCGGAGAAGGCGGACGTGGCGGCGTCGTTCCAGCGCGTCGCGGTCCAGGCGCTGATGCTCAAGCTGGGGCGGGCGCTGGACATGCTCGAAGCATCGGCGGGCGGCGGCGCGCAAGAGCGCGGGAAGGAACGCCCCAGGTCGCTGCTGGTGGGCGGAGGCGTGAGCGCCAACTCGCTGCTGCGGACGGAGCTTGCCGCCTTCGCCGCGATGCGCGGACTGGAGCTGCGCCTGCCCGCGATGGAGTTCTGCCTGGACAACGCCGCCATGATCGCGGGCCTCGGCGCCGTGCGCCTCGCGGCGGGACTGGTCGATGACCTCTCGCTCCGCGCCGAACCGACGACGGGATGATCGTCCGTTGGCGGGTGAATCTCAGTCCAGCAGGTACCCGGGGTCATACTCCACCCCGTGCCTCTGCAGCAGTTCCACCAGTTCTTCCATGAAGCTTCTCTGCCGGTGGTGCTCCTCCTGATGAGCGATATAGCTTTTCACCTTCTCCGCATTCGACGCGCTCACGGAAAAGACGCCGTACGCCTTCTGCCACCGGAACGGGCAAGCGAACTCCTTCCTGATCCACAGCGACGAGCGCGATTTCACATGGCGCACGAGATCCCCGACGCCTCGATCGGTCCCCCACCGCACCAGCATGTGCACATGGTCCGACATGCCGCCGATCGTGTAGAGCACGCCGCCTTCATCGCGGACGATCCCGCCGATGAACGGATACAGTCGATCCCGGATCTTCGGCGTGATCAGCGGCTCGCGATTCTTGGTGCCGTAGACGATGTGCAGAAGAATCTGAGACCATGTGCTGGGCAAGCGCGGACCTCCTCCCGCACCATTCTAAGAATCAATGTGCGTCCGTCCGCCCCTTCAGGGCGGACAGGACAGGCAGGCAGTTCAATGATGGCCCTGCTCTCCAGAAGCCTGCCCGCGCAGCGCGGGCACGGCTTCCGGCAACAACCGTCCGGGCCTCCGGCCCGGCCACCAGTACCGGACCTTCTTTTGCAAGCTGCATGCCCGGCCGCCGGCGCTGAGCAATCTCTGCGAGCCGGAAGCCAAGCCACCCGTGCCGAACCATCTCCAGCGAGCCGAAGGCTCGCGCGAGTGTTCTTCGATTCTCTCCTGCGGCCCCACCGGCACCGAACCATCTCCTGCGAGCCGAAGGCTCGCGCGACTGTTGCCAGAGGCCGTGCCCGCCGAAGGCGGGCTGGCCTCTGGTTGCCGGGCTGATCCCCTGTGATCATTTCATCTTCATCTTCTTCACACCCGCCCCGAAGGGGGCGGGTGAATCTCCATCGGGTGAAGGCGGGCGAAGCCTGCCCTACCGTTTCCTCGATGATGAACGCCTGGTCCCATCCCGCAGCGCTCAGCGATGAGCAGCTCCTCGCGCAGTGCGACTTCTCGCAGGGCCGCGCGAGCGGACCGGGCGGGCAGCATCGCAACAAGGTCGAGACCAAGGTCACGCTGCTGCACAGACCCACGGGCATCAGCGCGCAGGCGAGCGAGCGGCGCAGCATGATCGAGAACAAGCGCATGGCGCTGAGGCGTCTGCGTCTGCGCCTGGCGGTGGAGCATCGCTGCCCCGTGCCGCCGGGAGAGATCGGCAGCGCCTTGTGGAAGTCGCGCCGGCAGGTCGGGCGGGATGCGCAGGGCCGTGCATCGGGCCGGATTGTCTGCAACCCCGATCACCACGACTACCCCGCCCTGCTGGCCGAGGCGCTCGATGTGATCGACGCGGCAGGCGGCGACATCCACAAGGCCGCGACAAGGCTGGAAGTGACCGCGAGCCAGCTCGTAAAGCTCATCAAGGACCATCCGCCGGCACTGGTGAAGATGAACATGGAACGGGCCGCGAGAGGAGAGCACCCGCTGAGGTGACGGTGGGATCGGGGAGCGGGGAGCGGGGTTTGGTGACATTGGCGAGGGATGCGAGATGCTTCGGCATCCGTCCCTGCGCTGCGCGGGCAGGCTTCTGGAGAGCAGGGCAGATCTCCGACATCGCAGGTTCTGCACCGCCTGGCTGGTCCTGTCCGCCCTGAAGGGGCAGGCGGAGCAGGGCTGAAGTGAGATTCGTCCGCCCCCTTCGGGGCGGGTGTGAAGAAGAAGATGATGATGAAGAAGATGAAGATGAAATGATGACAGGGGGTCTGCCCGGCAACCAGAGGCCAGCCCGCCTTCGGCGGGCACGGCCTCTGGCAACA
>Ga0073934_10001944_pt1 | contig 46124 bp, 38 predicted proteins | sample LarsenN4metaG_FD_76834 | JGI IMG/M metagenome (GOLD analysis project Ga0073934, IMG submission 76834) | Hot spring sediment bacterial and archeal communities from British Columbia, Canada, to study Microbial Dark Matter (Phase II) - Larsen... ...
CGTGGACGATGATGTTGGCCTGACCGTGGAGCAGCTTTCCCGCCTGGGCCTGGATCGCCGCGACCACTTTCGGGTGGCAGTGTCCAGTGTTCGTCACCGCGATCCCGCAGGTGAAATCCAGATACGGCGTGCCATCCTGATCGTAGATATAGCACCCTTCTGCGCGTGAGGCAATGATCGGTGTATAGTGGGGCCAGACCGGGGACAGGTGTTCCAGAGCTTCCTGCAAAGACATGAGAGATCCTCCTGTTAATTTGGGACAGGCAGCTGTTCGACCAGCCACCCCAGGCCAAGCGCCTCCAGCCTGCTGGGGGTCGGGATTCCATCCGGAGTCCAGCCCATCAATTGGTAATATCCATCGAGCGCCGCTTCGAATTGTATCGGGTCGATCGCCACGCCCGCCGTCGGTCCAGATCCCGCGAGGGGTCTGAAGAACTTCTTCGGCAGGGCATCTTCCTTCCGTGTGAATCCCTCCCGGGCGTTGAATACCCGGAGCATGTTCAGCCGCCTTTCCCCGACCCGCATCATCTCTTCAAGGCTCACGTCCCATCCGGTGACCGCCCGGATCATCTCGACCATCTCAGACGGTCCGTAGAGCGTCCAGGCTGGTCCCCAGACGAACTGGCATAGTTCGACTGTGTCCAGGATGCTGTAGAAGACCTGGGTGGTCGCAGCGAACCGTACTTTCTCCGGTCCGAAATCCCCGTACGGCGTGGGATTCGCCAGGCCGATCATCTCCAGCCGCGACCGATAGGCTTGGCTGGCGTCTTCCTCGTACATGGGGTCGTGCTCGCTCGACTGGTGGTCCGCCCCGAAGGGGTTGACGGCGTAGATCAGAGCGAGCGACTTCTTCGCCTGCGGCATGTGCGCCGGAGCTTCCTGCCCTTTGACGGTGATCAGGCACTCCTCGGCCTCCGGTCCCCACACCCGCGCCGCGTGTGCAGACCCCTGGGACAGCGCCGGTCCGAGCGAGCCTGTGTTGTTCACGATCTGCCAGAGCGCTTCCAGCATCGCTTCTGCTTTGCCGAATCGCAGGTCCAGCCCGCCGGTCTGGGCTTTCCCGATAATCCCTTTTTCGAAGCAGTCCATGGCGAAGGCGATCGTCGCCCCGCAGGAAATGGTGTCGACGCCATACGCGTTGCAGATCTCGTTCGCCTTCGCGATCGCTCCCAGGTCGTCCACTCCGCAGTACGAGCCGAACGTGGCGATGGTCTCGTATTCCGGCCCGCCGTATACCGGGTCCACCCTGTATTTTCCATCGTCGATCTCGACGACCCGTTTGCAGCGGACCACACAGGCATGGCAGGTATCGCGCTCTTTGAGGATCGTCTTCGCCATCACCTGCCCGCTGATGGCGTCAGGGTTATCGAACTGGCCTTCATTGTAGTTGTATGTTGGCAGTGTGCCGGCAGTGCTCTGCCAGTTGACGATGCCCGCCGTGCCGAATTCCCCCAGTTCTTCGACATCCGGGTTGTCAGCCATCATCGGGGGACCCAGCCGCGAGAGCCTGGCGAGCGCCGCCCGGTCAGCGACTTCCAGCCGGCCTCTTCCGCGGGCGACGATCGCTTTCAAGTTCTTGCTTGCCATGACCAGCCCCATGCCGGTGCGCCCGTTGTTGCGGTTGGCCATGTTGACCAGGCTCGAGAAAAGCACGCCTTTTTCCGCCGCCGGGCCGTGCTGGAGGACCTCAGCTTTGCTATCCCCGATCTCCGCCTTCAAGACCTGATCCACTTCACCGGTCAGCTTCCCTGCCAGGTGCGCCGCGTCGTGCAGACTGGCTTTTCCGTCGATCAGGCTTAAATAAACCGGTCGAGAAGCCCTGCCCTTGACGACGATGCCGTCGAAACCGGCGAATTTCAGCTCGGCCGGGAAAAACCCTCCGGACTGCGAATCACCGATTGCCCCGCTGACGGGCGAGCGCGCGTTGGCGTTCAGCCGGCTCTGACCAGAGATCGGCGCGCCGGTCGTAACCCCCAACATCAAAGTCAGCAGGCTTTCCGGCGCCAGAGCCGGAGTCCCCCGCGGCATATCTCTCAAGATGTAATACAGGCCCATGGCGCTCCCGCCGAAATACATTCGGTAGAACGACTCGGGGGGCTGCTCGATCTCCAGAGACTCGTTCGTCAGGTCGACGTGCAGAATCCTCCCGGCAAACCCGTACGGCATGGCTGTCTCCTTAAAACTTGCGCGACCACTCCTTCGGCCAGCGCTCTATAACGACCTTGGTCTGGGTAAAGAATTCGACGGCGTGTTCACCCTGACCGTGCAGCGTGCCGAAGAAACTCTGTTTCCACCCGCTGAACGGGAAGAACGCCATCGGCGCGGCGACCCCAATGTTGATCCCGACATTCCCGGCTTCGACCTGGTTGCGAAACTTCCGGGCTGCCGCCCCGCTGCTGGTGAACAGGCAGGCCATGTTTCCATAAGTCCCTTTGTTCACCAGGTCGATCGCAGCTTCCACATCCGGGACGTGGATCAACCCCATGACCGGGCCAAAGATCTCGGTCTTGATGATCTCGCCGTCCAGGGGCAGATCTTCCAGGATCGTCGGGCGCAGAAAATTCCCGCGTTCGTAGCCCGGCACCCGCGCCTTTCGCCCATCTACGAGCGGGCGCGCCCCTTCAGCGATCCCTCTCTGGATCAGTCCTTCGATGCGTTCCTTGCTCTGCGCGGAGATCACCGGCCCCATTTCGACCTGGTCTTCGAGGCCGTACCCGACTCTCCGCTGGACAGCGGCGGCGATTAATGCAGGGGTGAAAATCCTCCGGGCTTCGTCGCCGGCTGTGATCACGAGAGACCCAGCCAGGCAGCGCTGGCCAGCGTTCCCGAAGACGCTGTCCGCGACGATCCGCGTCGTCAGGTCCACGTCGGCATCGGGGAGGATCAGGATGGGATTCTTGGCGCCGCCCTGCGCCTGCACTCGCTTGCCGTTACTTGCTGCCCGGGCGTAGACGTGCCGGGCAACCGGAGTCGAACCGACGAAGCTGACCGCCTGTATGGAGGGGTGATCGAGCAGGGCGTTCACCGTGTCGGCCGCGCCGTTCACCAGGTTGACTGTTCCCGGCGGGAAGCCCGCCTCTTCCAGCAAGTGGAACACTGTCTGCATCGTCAGGGGAGTCTTCTCCGAAGGCTTCACGATCACCGGGTTTCCGCAGGCCAGGGCGTAAGGCATGAACCAGAACGGGATCATGCCTGGGAAGTTGAATGGGCCGATGATGGCGCACACACCGACCGGCTGCCGGATCATGAACGCGTCGATCCCCGGAGCAATATCCTCCAGGATCCTGCCCTGCATCATCGTCGGGATCCCGCAGGCCACTTCGACGTTTTCGATCGCCCGCCGCATTTCCCCCTCGGATTCTTTCAGCGTCTTGCCGTTCTCCAGCGTGATCGTCCGCGCCAGCTCATCGAAGTGTGCTTCAAGCAGGTTCTTCAATCGGAACAGGTACTGGATGCGCTCGGTCGGCGGCACCCTCTTCCAGGAATCGAAAGCCCTAACCGCCTCCCGGGCGGCGTGGTCGACTTCCTCTGGCGTCGAAAGGGGTGTGCGCGCCAGGATTTTCGCCGTGGCAGGGTTGATGACTGCCAGGCTTTCCTCGGCTTTCGAGCACTCCCAGGTGCCCCCGATGAAATTCAACAATCTTCCGTTCTCTTTCATCCTTCACACCATTTTCGTCACTGTGACTTGCGTTGGCATGTCGTGGGCCTCGAGCTCTTTGAAAAATGGCATCGGGTCGATAGCGACCTCCGGAGGATACACGCCAGGCTGGATGCGCCCTTCTGCCAGCCAGATGGCAGCGACCGCCGGGGCAGCGCCGGTTGGCAGCGCGCCTTTGACCGTCAGTGTGCCCAACCGGTATATCACGCGCTCGCCCCTGATCGTCCCGGACACTTCGGTGACAATCTCTTTCACCCAGTCGGGAGGTCGATTCACTGGAGGCGCCAGGAATTCGGTGATGGGCGGGACGTAGCCGGAGAGCAGCCTGACCATCAGCTGGCGGGGAATCACCCACTGTCCGTCCACATCGACGGGATCCGGGCTGCTGAAGCCGAAATCAGCCAGCACTCGGATCTTTTCGACCACCGACTTTGCCATGCCCCAGTAGTTGATCTTGAAAAAGCATTCTCTCACCCCCTTATCCTTGTAAGTTACCGGCAGCGTCGCGACTTCCGAATGCAGCGAAAGGTGCATGGGGAGCAGTCCGATCGGGCGCGTGAACCAGTAGTCCTCGAACTCGCTTAAGGGCTCCATCGCGTGGAAATCACCATCGCGGTAGACGACAGGTTTTAACGTCAGTTCGTCGACAATCGTCGGCACTGCGTAGGTGAAGCGTGGATCCTCGCTGGCGGGCGGCTTGATCCCATCGTAGATCTTAATGCTGTCGATGGTCTCCAGTTTCTCGGCTGCGAACCGCGCCTGGATGTTGGGGATGCCGGGAGCGGATCCCATGCCCAGGACTGCGCTCAGGCCCGCGGACCTGAAAGCTTCATGTTTCTCCAGCTGTTTGCGGGTGGTGTAGAACAGACCTCCCATGTCTGTATAGTGTGTCCCTGCTCTTAGGCAGGCTTCCATGACCGCCAGGTTCGTGTAGTACACGGTCGCATTTAAACACGCGTCGGAGTTTTCGAGCACTCGGACCAGTCCCTCCGGGTCATTGACGTCCGCGTACTGGATCTTGATCTTCTTGCTGCCGATGGTGTCCGCCACGACCCTGGCCTGGTCGAGATTCAGGTCCGCGATCTGGACCTGGTCGACGCGCGGGTCTTGGGCCAGGAACTGCACCGCAATACACCCCATCTTGCCTGCTCCACCCAGAACAGTGATGCGCATTCTCCATCTCCTTAGATGCTCTATTTCCATGGGTACCACCAGGTTTTGATCCCGCCCTCGATCTCCCAGTGGACGTGCTTCGTTTCGTAGAACTCTTCGAGTCCTTCCTGGCCGAGTTCCCTGCCGATCCCGGAGCGTTTCATACCCCCGAACGGACCTGCCAGGTTATCGATCAGCGGGTCGTTGACCCAGACATTACCGGCCTCGATCTCCTCCATGTAGCGTTTCACTTTTCTCGGGTCGCTCGAAAACAGCGTCGCTCCCAGCCCGTACCGGGATCGGTTGGAGCGGTCCAAAGCCTCGGCGAAATCCTTCACCGGCTCGATCGGCAGAACGGGACCGAAGGTCTCATCTTTCATGACCGGCATGTCCTCCGTGACGCCGGTGAGGACCGTCGGCTCGTAGAAGAAGCCTTTCGTCCTGCCAGGCGGGATCCGGCCTCCGGTGACAACGTTCGCGCCGCCCCGCTCTGCCTGCCGGACCTGATCATCGACCCTGGCGCGCTCTTCCGCGCGGATCATCGGGGTGACCTCGCTTTCCGGATCGATGCCGGGTCCCACGACCAAGCTGCGCGTCAGTTCGACGACTCTGTCAAGGAACATTGGATAGCTCTCTTGCTCTACATAAACCCGTTCCACCGATGTGCAGACCTGCCCTGCGTTCAAAAAGCCGCCCCAGACAGCTGCGCGGGCTGCCGCTTCCAGGTCGCTGTCTGCGCAGACGATCAGCGGGTCTTTGCCGCCCAGTTCTAGGTGCACGTGCTTCACGTCCTCGGCTGCCAGCCGCATGATCCGCTGTCCAACCTCGGTGCTGCCGGTGAAGGCAACCATCCGCACATCCGGGTGTACGACCAGATACTCTCCCACATCACGGCCTGAACCGGCGAGGATGTTGATGACTCCCTCTGGCAGGTGATCGAAATAGCGCGCGAATCCCAGCGTCACCCAGGAAGTGTACGTCGCCGGTTTCACGACCACGGTGTTCCCTGCCGCCAGTGCCGGAGCCAGCTTCCAGACCAGAAGGAGCAAGGGGTAGTTCCAGGGTACGATGGCCGCGACCACGCCGAGCGGCACCTTCAATACGGCAGAAAACTGGCTCGTTTCCGGCGAAGGGATCACCCGCCCGCGGTTGTGGCGCCCAAGCTCGGCGTAATAATCGAAGCACTGGGCTGACCATTCGACGTAGCCGCGGTTCTTCCGTATCGAACGCCCCGTTTCCAGCGTGAGCTCGACTGCCAGGGTTTCCAGGTTTTCTCGCAGCCGCCTGGAGACCTCGTGCAGCATCGCCGCTCGTTCGGAGGCAGGCATGCGCTTCCATCCCTCGAAAGCGGTCTTTGCAGCTTGTATCGCGAGCTCGGCCTCGCGCTGCGATCCCCAGGCAAATTCACCAATGATGGATTCATCCGCCGGGTTGATCGCCTGCTTCGGCGCGCCCTCTCCGGTCAGGTATTCGCCGTTGATCCACAGCTGCCGCATGCGCACCTCATTTTCGTATCTCTTTGACTGCATCGGCGAAGATGTTCAGCGTATCGTCGATCACCTGTTCGTCGTGGCTATAGCTCATGAACCACGGTTCTCTCCCATCCGCGTCCGGCATCGCGCCACGGCGGACCAGAGCGTAAACCAGTTCTTCGTAGAGCTTATCATCCCCGGCGCAGTAGTCCCGGAAATCGTGCGGCTGCTCGTCCGTGCCGAGGACAAATCCAAAGATCGCCGGCACTCCGGTCATGTGATGTGGGATCCCGGCCTCGGTTAGGATACGGTCGATCCCTTCCATCAGGACTTTCCCGTACGAGGCGATGCTCTGCAGGATCGGCTGGTTTTCCAGGATGTCCAGGGTTGCCAGGGCAGCAGAGACGCCGACGACGTTGCCCGTATAGGTCCCGCCGTGGGCTACAGAGCCAGGTTCGATCGTCATCATCACTTCGTCCTTCCCGGCTATTGCGGCGATCGGGAATCCATTGCCAAGAGCTTTCGCGTACGTGACCAGGTCTGCGCGCACACCGAAGTAAGCTTGCGCTCCGCCGAGGGCGATGCGGAAGCCGGTCTTGACTTCATCCATGATCAAAACGATCCCGTACCGGTCGCACAGCTCGCGGATTTTTTCCAGGAATCCCGGTTTCGGGAGGATGCCTGCCGAGTTTCCCAACAAGGGTTCTACGACGATCGCCGCCAGCTGCCCCCAGTTCGCTTCCACAGTCTCTTCCAGGCGTTCGAAATCGTTGAAGGGTAATGTAAACACGTAATCAGCGATATGGCGAGGGATGCCGGACGAGACCTGGTGCGGGATGGGGCTGCGGCGGTTGCCCAGGCTGCCGGCGTGCGAAGAAGCCGTGCTGAATAGGTAATAATCGCTCATCCCGTGGTACTGGCCTTCGAACTTGATGAACTTTTCTCTTCCGGTGTGCGCCCGCGCGATGCGCAGCGCATGCATGGTTGCCTCAGTCCCGGTGTTCGTCAGCCGGACCTTGTCCACGCTGCAGATCCGGACGATGCGCTCTGCCAGCTCGATCTCACCTGGCGTGAGCCAGGCGAAAATCGTCCCTTCCCGGATGGCTGCAACAACCTTGTCGACTACCTCCGGGTATCCGTGGCCGAGGATCACCGGGCCGAAACCCAAGCGGTAATCGATGTATTTATTCCCGTCCGGGTCCCAGATATACGCCCCCTCGCCGCGGGTAATGATGAGGGTATCCTCTCCCCAATATCGAAAGTTTGAGTTCACCCCATAGGGGATCAACCTGGTTGCTTCCTGGTACATTTTTTGTGTCTTAGCACCTTGCAGGCTCATACACTTCTCCAATCTTGAAATAGTTGCCCATCTTGTCTTTGAAAAGCGGAGATAGATCGATCAACTCAGCTGTCCCTCCTCGACGCTGGTCTCTTCGACAGTGATCCCCCTCAAGGCCAGAGCTTCAAAGAATGGCCTTGTGGGGAAGGCGACTTCAGGTGGAAGTACTCCTCGGGACGTCACCTGGCCGTCAGCTATCAACTGTGCGCCGATTGAGAGCGGGATCCCAACGTTCTTGTAATACGCGGATTCCCCTCCCCAGACTTCCGCAGGAGGGTGCTGGCTGCGGAGGGTGACCTTGGCAGACTGCCCGTTCCGCTGCCCTCCCACTTCTACCACCAGCCCATAGCCCCAGATCGGATTCTCCTTTGAAGCCGGGCTTCCGGCGAGTATCGCCCGCACCAGTTCGATCGACGGGTATTCCTGGTCTCCCACAACCACCGGACGGCTGGAGAGGCTCCCGCTTTGCAGAAAAGCTTTCATGATCTCCATCACATGCGGGGGGAAGCAGCCGCGCACCGCAGCCCGTCGCAGTCCAGGAAATGACCTTGGCAAGGTGTATGCTTCGTCGTGGGGAACGTAATACACTTTCTGTTCGCCGATAAGCGTGTGGAAGCAGACGATTCTTTCGCCGGTGAGCGGCGGGGCGGCATGCCAGTGTCCATCCTGGTAATACACCTCCTCCCGATCGGGCTCTTCCGGGTTGAACTCCCACAGCGTGGTCTGCAGCAAACCGGGAGCAGGTGCCAGACATCGAAAGGCAGCAAACGAGATGTCAACTTCCTCTATCCGTTCGAAGGCTTCTGCAGCCCGTCTGACCATCATATTGGTGATCCCCGGCGTCGCGCCAACGCCGGGGATAAACACAATCCCCTTTTTCAAAGCTTCATCGTGCAGCCCGAACTGCGGGTCGTCGCTGGAGAGGTCAAGACCGTTCACCCCCGCCTCGACGCAGGCTTTGTTCACGGCATAATCATATTTGAACGGCAGCCCATTCACCACGACATCGAAAGCCGGAAACAACCTGACCATCTCACCGTAGTCCCCCGCATCGAAGGGGAGAGGCGATAACCGGGGATCGCCAATTTCGGCGATCAGACGGTCCACAGCTCCCGGGTTCGCATCGGCGACGACGATCTCGTCGAACTGGCTGTAGCGGGCAAGGTCGCGCGTCGTCTCCTTACAGACCGCGCCTGCCCCTCCTAAGACCAGAGCGCGCATATCCATCTCCTTGTGCTAATATGGATACCAGTAATCCTTTCTGCCGGCCTCGATGTCCCAATGCACGTGCTTCAACTGGAAGAATTCTTCGAGTCCTGCCTGCCCCAGCTCGCGCCCCATCCCGCTCATCTTCATTCCACCGAACGGCCCGGCGAAGTTGTCGGTCAGCGGGTCATTGATCCAGATCGTGCCCGCCTGTACCTCCTCGAAGAATCGCTTGACCAGCCTGGCATCGTGGGTCATCAGGCTCGCTCCCAGGCCGTATGGGCTGTCGTTCGCGAGGCGGATGGCCTCGTCGAAATCCTGGTAGGGCATGAGCGGGATCACCGGTCCGAAGGTCTCCTCACGCATCAGGCGCATCGAGTGGTCGATGTTGATGATGACGGTAGGCTGGTAGTAGTAGCCCCGCTCCGGGACCTTTGGCCTGTCTCCACCGGTGATCACCCGCGCGCCTGTGGCCACGGCCTCTTCGACCTGCCTGTGCACCTGGTCGCGGAACCTGTCCCGGATCATCGGCCCAATGTCTGTGCCGGCTTCGAGGCCGTTCCCCAATCGCAGGCGGCTCACCTGGTCTGCCAGCTGCTCCGTGAATTTCGGGAAGATGCTCTCATGGACGTAGACACGCTCTGTGCTGGTGCAGACCTGGCCGGCGTTGATTAGCGCTGCGTATGCCAGCCCCCCGACAGCGACCCCTAGGTCCACATCTGGAGCGATCACCATCGGATCCTTCCCACCCAGTTCCAAATGCAGCTTCTTCATCATAGGAGCCGCGAGGCCAGCGATCCGCTCGCCGACAGCCAGGGATCCGGTGAACGCGATCATGCGGACGTCAGGGTGGGTCACGAGCGGCTCGCCGACCTCCGGTCCATACCCGGTCACCACGTTGATCACGCCGGGCGGCAGGTGATCGAAAGCGATCTCGATGAGCTTCAAAGTCGAGAGCGGAGTCAGCTCCGAAGGCTTGATCACCACCGTGTTCCCCGCGGCCAGCGCTGGAGCGATCTTCCATGCCAGCAGCAGGAGGGGGTAGTTCCACGGCACGATGCAGGCTGCGACTCCCCAGGGTTCTTTGACAACGAAGTTGAGCTGCGAGGGTTCACCGGATGGGATCAGGTGCCCACGTTCGTGTCGGTTCAGCTCGGCATAGTAATCGAAGGTCTCTTCCGTCCACCATAGTTCCTCTTCGTTCTCCGGGAGGGGTTTCCCTTCTTCCATGGTGAGCAGACAGACCAGTTCATCGTGCCTGCCGCGTATTTTTCCCGCGATCTGGTGGAGCGCTGCCGCTCTTTCTGATGCCGGGAGCCTGCGCCAGCCCTCGAAAGCTGCCCTGGCAGCTTCGACCGCCGCCAGGGCATCCTGGGGAGTCCCCCGCGCCGCTTCTCCGAGCACCTCATCAGTTGCAGGGTTGATGACCTCGATTCGCTCTTGAGCCTTCCCATTGGTAAACTGGCCGTTAATGTACATACCTTCTCCTGTTGAGATCGCGTTTCACGAGAGATGAAGCAGAAAACGGGTTTACATTATCAGTTGCTGATCTCACTGGGCCGACTTGACTTCGTCCCACAATCTTTGGAAGAGCGATTCTGCCTCTCCAACCGGCCGGATGTACTGGAGTCTGCCCATCACCTCATCCGGAGGATACACGGCTGGATCGGAAAGGAATTCCTCTCCCAGCTCCGTTTCCGCTGCCGCGTTCGGGCTGGCGTAATAGTTGTACAGCGAGAGCATCGCAGCAATATCAGGCCGGAGAAGGTAATTTATGAACATTTCAGCAGCCAGTTTTTCTTCTGGCGTGGCAGATTTAGGGATGCAGATGTTGTCTACCCAGATCACGCCGCCCTCCTCCGGGACGACGTAGGCAATGGTTTCGTTCTCCTCCTGGGCGACGAGGAAATCACCGTTCCAGCCATGCGCCATGAGATTCTCCCCAGACGCGAGCAAATTTTCGAATGTATCGCTGTCATAGCCGGCCAGGCCAGCTTTGGCGGCGATCAGCAGCTGCTTGGCTTCTTGGAGCTGGTTTCCGTCCGTCGTGTTAATGTCGTAGCCGAGATAAATCAACGCAGCTGCGAAACCTTCCCGCACGTCATCCAACATCGTCGTCCGACCATAGGCGGGTGATTCGGGGTCCGGTTCAAACAGGGCTGCCCAGCTGCTGGGCTCTTCCACTTCACCCTCGATGTAGCCGATCCCGGTTGTCCCCCACTGGTATGGCACGCAGTATTCGTTTCCAGGATCGTAAGGCACTTCACGGAACCGGTCGCTGAGGTTGTCCAGGTTGGGCAGGTTGGCGTGATCCAGCTGAGCGAGCATCCCCTCCTCGATCATGATGCTGACCGTGTAGTCGGATGGGACGATCAGGGAATATCCGGCGGCGCCGCCCTGCAGCTTGGCAAGCAGTTCCTCGTTGTTCGAGAAGTTGTCCTCGACGACGTGGATGTTGAACTCCTCTTCGAACATGGCGTAGATCTCAGGGTCCAGGTATTCCGACCAGTTGTAGATCACGATCTCTGCCGCCGGTTCGATCGCCCCTTCCCCGGCAGCCGGCGGTTCTGTACCTTGAGGAGTCTCGGGGGCGGCAGCTGGACCGCCGCAGGCAGCCATCCCGATGACCAGTATAAGGACGACTGGCAGGGTGTTAACCATGCGCAAGTGTCTCATCTCAAACCTCCTTAGAATGCTGATGATTCGACTGTTAGAGTGTAAGGTCAATAGGCTTATCTTCGCCTCCTTTTCTCGAAATCAACGAAATCAGAACGAGCAGCAGGGATGCGCCTAACATCACGGTTGAGACGGCGTTGATTTTTGGAGTGACCCCCTTTTTGATCATCCCGTAGACGCGCACGGGCAGCGTGTTGAAACCTGCGCCGCTCGTGAAGAAAGTGATCACAAAATCGTCCAGGGAAAGCGTGAATGCCAGCAGCGCTCCGCCGAGGATGCCCGGCATCATGATCGGCAAAGTCACCCGGAAGAAGGTCTTCCATTGGTTTGCGTATAGATCGTTGGCTGCTTCTTCGAGGGAAGGATCCATATTCGCGAGCCTCGCCCTTACCACTACGGCGACGAATGAAATGTTGAATGCCACGTGCCCGATGATCACAGAGTATGGTACGGCCAGCTTCAGTCCGAAGAGCGAAAGCCTCCAGGGTTCGAAGCCGATCCCGCTCAAATTGAAGAATATGAGCAGCATGATCGCCATGGCGATATCGGGAATGATGATCGGCAGGTACAAGACAGCGTCCATCGCCAGCTGCCCCCGGAATCGATAGCGCTCCATCGCCAGCGCTGCGAGAGTCCCCAGGACAGTGGAGATGACGGTAGAAACGATCGCAACGAAAAGGCTGTTCCATAAAGCCAGGATGACCTGTTCGTCCGCTGCCATCTCTCCATACCAGCGGGTGCTGAACCCGTTCCAGACCGCCGTAGAGCGGGAATCGTTGAAAGAAAAGATCACGACCAGCAGGATCGGCAGGTAGAGAAATAAATAGCCGAAGACGCCGTAGGAAGACAGAACGATATTTCCTAACCTTGACTTCCAACGGGCTGTCCGGCTCGTCCAGGTTTCCCGGACCCGACCGGCGAGGAGCTCTTCTGACAGCGTGGTAGTCTCAAGCCGGTTTGATTTCATGCCTGCACTCCACGCCGTGTCGTCGATCGGAAGTAGACCAGGGTTGCCGCGAGCATCAACCCCATCATCAGCGTAGAGAGCGCGGAGCCAAAAGGCCAGTCGTGGGCAGCCAGGAACTGGTTGCTGATGATATTTCCGATCATCAGGGACTTTCCGCCCCCCAATATCGAGGGAGTGACGAAAGCGCCCAGGGAAGGAATGAAGACCAGCATCGAACCTGCCACTACCCCCGGCAAAGAGAGAGGCCAGACTACTCTCTGGAACACCTGGCTTCCAGGGGCGTACAGGTCGCTCGCCGCTTCAAGCAGGCTCTTATCCAGCCGCTCGAGTGCTACGTAGATCGGCAGGACCATGTCCGGCAGCCAGCCGTAGACCAGCCCCAGCACGATGGCGAAATCATTGCCAAACAGCGGCAGAGGTCTTTCGATGATACCCAGCGATGTGAGCATCGTGTTGATCAGCCCGGTGTTCGTGCGGAGGATCGTCAGCCAGGCGTAAGTCCGGATGAGGAAATTTGTCCAGAACGGGATCATCAAGGCTAGCAGCAGCGCATTCCGCCTTGCAGGTTGACGGGTTGCAATGAAGTACGCCAGTGGATATCCGACAACGAGGCAGATCAGCGTTGTGAGGACAGCGATGTAAACCGAGCGCAGGAAAGTATTCAGGTAGAGAGGGTCGAAGACTCGTCCGAAGTTTTCAAGGTTGAATCTCCAGACGACGCCACCATACGTCCCTCTTTCCAGGAAACCATACAGAACCACGATGAATAAGGGCGCGATGAAAAATACAAAAAGCCATGTGGCAGCGGGAGAGAGGAGAAGCCAGGCCCCTAGAAAAGGATATCGGCGCAGTGCTCTTTGCATGAGATTCCTTTTCGCTTAATTGGTGGACCCAGCTTCTGAGAACGCTTTCGAGGCAGCTATCGGCCACGAGAGCTTCACCAGATCACCTGCGTGCACCTGCGGATCGAACGCTGCGCCAGTGTTTGGCTGCTTTACTGTGACCACCTGAGTGCCAGTCAATTCAACCAGAAAAGTCGAATTCGAGCCGGTGTAGATCAGCTCCCGCACGCGGCCGGACACAGTGTTTTGGCCTTCTTGTTCCGGTACGTTCAAAGCTACTTTTTCCGGGCGAAAAGCTACTATTACTTGCTGTCCGATGCCCACCCCAGGGACCAGTGAAGCCCAGATGCGAAGATCCGCATCGACGACGATCTCGCCAACTTCGCCCCGGACGGCGGAAACTACGCCGTACAGGTAATTCGTGTCGCCAATGAAGTCGGAGACAAAGCGCGAGGTCGGCGCTTCGTAAACTTCGCGTGCAGTCCCGACCTGGAGGAGCTTCCCCTGGTTCATGACGCCGATCCTGTCTGACATCGTAAGCGCTTCTTCCTGATCGTGGGTGACGTAAATGAAGGTGATACCGACTCTCTCTTGCAGGGCTTTTAGTTCGACTTGCATCGCTTTTCTCAACTTTAAATCCAGCGCGCCGAGCGGCTCGTCCAGCAATAGGACTTTTGGGTGGTTGACCAGCGCCCTGGCAAGGGCAACCCTCTGCTGCTGGCCTCCCGAGAGCTGTTTGGGCCGCCGGTTTCCCATCCCCTGGAGATGTACCAGTTCCAGCGCTTCTTCCACCCGCCTTTTGATCTCGGTAGCGGGTACTTTCGTCATCTCCAACCCGAAACTCACGTTCTGGGCCACGGTCATGTGTGGGAAGAGCGCATAGTGCTGGAATACGGTATTCACCGGCCTTTGGAACGCCGGCAGATAGCCCTGCGGCTCTCCGCTAATGTAGACTTCCCCGCTCGTGGGTATTTCAAATCCCGCGATCAACCGTAAAGTCGTCGTCTTGCCGCAACCGCTTGGTCCAAGCAGCGAAAAGAACTCTCCATCCCGGATTTGCAGCGTGACGTGATCAACCGCTGTAACAGACCCAAACCGCTTGACGACATCTCGCAGTTCGACAGCCGGGCCGCTACGCATCGTGGCTCCCCTTCTCCAGTAGAGACTCGAGGAAATCTGCCGCGGCTGGGCATGTCGTCGCCACCCGTTTGTTAACCGTTGCTCTCGCTCTGGTCATAATCCTTTCGGATCGAGAATCGGCTGTTGGGCACTGCTCCGTAAGCCAGCTTGTATGTCTTCAGTGTAATAAATGTTTGCGTATCGGTTATCCCAGGCACCTGCAGGAGTTTCTCGCTCAAGAACTTCGCCAGGTGATCCAGGTCCCTGCACAGGACCTCGACGAACAGGTCAAACCCACCGGATACCATGATCAGGTAGCTGACCTCGGGGAACTCAGCAACGGTCTCTGCGACTCTCTCGAGGTAAGCTGGCAGGACAGATACCCCGATCATGGCCGGAGCTTCATATCCGAATTGGTTCGGATCGATCAGGCCGACGATCTGCAGCACGCCCTTGTCCACCAGCCGCGTGACCCGATTCCTGACGGTTCCTTCGGATATGCTCAATGCCCTCGCGATATCCGTGAACGGTTTTCGACCGTCGGACTGCAGGAAATTGATGATCGCTAAATCAATTTGATCCATTTGGGTTTACGATAATCGCAGTTATTATTTATTCTATTATGAATATCGTAGATGATCAAGCGATTCATTGAAAAAACGGTTGTTTTCGCTTTTTCCTGAATTTCTCCATGCGATCGATTTCCCCTCTAGTTCGTTTTTCAATCGTCGATAGCAAAGGGCTTCGCGCCCCTCTGTAGCATTGGGCCCAGGGCTTTCACATAGTTTCTTGGCAAGCGAGTAAAAGTGTGTTGGCGCTCCCTGAGCGAAGCGCTCTTTGCGCAGTCGAAGAGCATCATCTAGCTTTTCACCCCATCCTTCGACTTCGCTACTCTCCGCTCAGGATGGTGGCTGCCCTTCTTGTGAAAACTCTGGCATAGAGCCTTGTGCTCATCGCTTCTCTGCGAGAATTATGATAAACTAACCCAGGTTTCTTATTATGTTCCACAAGTAACGAGGCGAAAATGCTCTGTCCAAAAGACAACACCGAGATGACGCAGCCAGAGTTGGAGGGCGTTCTGATCGACGAATGCCCTGTTTGCGGAGGGATCTGGTTCGATCAGGGAGAACTGGTTGCAGTCAAAGATTCGCTCGAACCCGATTTGAACTGGGTCGAGGTCGAGCTCTGGAAAGATGAGGAACGATTTAATTTAGCACTTAGCGAGAGAGAATGCCCCAAAGACAGCACCCGGCTGGTTTGCCTGAAATACGGAGACTCCGCAATCGAGATCGAATACTGCCTGCGTTGCAGGGGGATCTGGCTGGATCATGGTGAGTTCAAGAAGGTCATCGAATCTTTGGAGGCCGACCTTGACCGGATGAGCGCCACCGCCTATCTGACTCAAAGCCTGAACGAAGCGAGAGAGCTCATCACTCGGAAAGAAAGCCCCATCTCCCATTGGAAGGATTTGCAGACTCTTCTGAAGCTCTTCCAGTACCGGGTGTTGGTCGAGAAACCCGCCCTTGCCAAAGCGCTTTACGCCATCCAGAGGACAGGTCTGGGGCTTGCAGGTTACAATCCGGGCTGACGTGGGAGATAGGGGTGGCAGCGGATTATGGCGTTACCGTAGCGATTTCTGCCGATTCTCGTCCATCAGGACCCGATAGACCTGGCATCTCCGGTTCTCTGAACTGGCTCATGTATAGCTCGTAGTAGAAACCTTTCCTCGCCAGCAGCTCAACGTGCTTTCCCCGTTCTACGATTTGACCTTTATCCAGCACCAGGACCTGGTCGGCGGTACGGATCGTTGAGAGGCGGTGGGCGATGACAAAGCTGGTCCGCCCTTCAAGCAGGTTATCGAGCGCTTCCTGGATCAACCTTTCGGTCCGCGTGTCCACGCTGGAGGTGGCTTCATCCAGGATGAGAATGCGCGGGTCCGAGAGGGCCGCTCTCGCGATCGCTAACAGTTGCCTCTGCCCCTGGCTCAAGCCGCTCCCCCGCTCTCCCAATTTGGTCTGATACCCCTCCGGCAGGCGGGTAATGAAGGTATCCGCGTGGGCCAGCTTGGCTGCAGCGATCACTTCCTCGTCGCTGGCGTCTGGACGCCCAAATCGGATGTTCTCCATCACGGTAGTGCTGAACAAGAAAGTATCTTGGAGGACGATGCCGATCTGCGCTCTCAGGGATTCCGTCCGTACGTAGCGGACGTCCTGGCCATCGATGAGCACAGCCCCGCCGGTTACGTCGTAGAAGCGGGGGATCAGGTTGATCATGGTTGTCTTTCCGGCTCCCGTCGGACCCACGATCGCGATCGTCTCGCCAGGCTCAGCGACAAAACTCACCCCGTTCAAGACACGCTCGTCCTCCTTGTATGCTGCGTGGACGTTTTGGAATTCGACCCTGCCCGCTATACTCGGCATTTCTACCGCGTCCTCGGCATCCTGGATGCCTGGCACCTCGTCGAGAAGGTTGAAAATGCGTTCTCCGCCCGCGATCGCGTTCTGGATATTCGTCCAGAGAATCGAGATCTGCTGGATAGGCTGGTTGAACCGCTGGACGTAATTGATGAAAGTGACGATCAAACCCAGCGAGACTGCTGCGCCAAACAGAGCCTGCCCTTTCAACAGCGCCAGACCACCGGCGACTGCGACGATCGCCATCGCCAGGTATCCGAAAGCTTCCAGGGTGGGTGCCAGCGCGCTCGTATAGGATACAGCCCGGATGTTGGCGTCCCTGTTCGCTGCATTCGTCAGCATGAAGTTATCGATGTTCTCCTGCTCCCTGCTGAACGCCTGGACTTCTCTGACAGCTGCAATTGTCTCTTGGAGTTCAGCGTTGACGCTCCCCATTTCCAGCCTGGTCCGCCGGAAGGACTTGCGCGCCTGGGTGGAGAACCATAACGTGGCGCCGATCATCAAGGGGACGACCGACAGGCTGAGCAGCGCATAGGTAAAATTCTTTTCGATCATGCTGAAGGCGATCCACACCAGGAGTAGCACGCCGCTGAGGACGTTAATCAATGCGAAGCTGAAAGCCTGCTGAATCGTGTCGGTGTCGTTCGTGATGCGGCTCATCAGGTCTCCGACTTCCTGGTCTGCATAAAATCCAAGGGATAGTCGGTGCAAATGCTTGAACACTTCGACGCGCAACTGCTGGAGCACATGCTGCCCGGCCCAGCTCATTAAGAAGAAGGAGAGACCGGTTAGGACCGAAGTCGCCGCATACAGACCGATGATTTTAAGGATGATCCCCCCAAGACCTGCCAGCCGTTCTCCCAATGTCAGCTCGACGGAGAAAGCAACGTACGTGCAGTTCCCTTGAGCAGACTCGCTTTCCGGTAACCCGGGAAAGTCAGATCCTGGAAATCCAGCGTTCGGAGCCAGATAGCAGTCAACAGCCTGCCCGATCAGCTCGGGGGCTTCGACCTGTGCCCACGTGGAGAACACGATGAGGGCGGCGATCAGAGTCAACAGGGGCCAGTAAGGACGAAAGTACCCGCCAAACCGTGCCAGAGTATCTCCCAATCTGCGAGGTTTCAGGGAATCCTGGCTCATGACCCTTCGTAATCCTTCAGTGCCACCGAACATGTTTATCCTCCGAGCTGGGGCGCAATGGGCTGCTGCGGTCTCGCGGCCAATTCGACGTCGTCGACGAGTTGTGAATTGTAGATCTCCGCATAGATTTCACTTGTTTCGAGCAGATCGGCGTGGCTGCCGCGCGCCACAATCGACCCCTTGTCGAGGACCAGGATCAAATCAGCCTTCATGACCGTGCTGATCCGTTGGGCGATCACGAAGCTCGTACGACCTTTCATCAGCTCATCGAGAGCTCTCTGGATCACCGCTTCGGTCGCCAGATCAACATTACTGGTTGAGTCATCGAGGATCAGGATCCGGGGATCCATTAGCAGCGCCCTGGCGATGGCTATCCTCTGCTTTTGTCCTCCGCTGAGCGTCGCGCCGCGTTCTCCGACTGGGGTCTCATATCCATCAGGGAATGCAGTGATGAACTCATGGGCGGCAGCAGCTCTCGCAGCCGCTTCGACTTCTTCCAGGGGTGCATCCGGACGGCCGAAGGCGATGTTATCCCGAATGGTTCCGGCAAAGAGAGTTGTCTCCTGGAGCACAATGCCGATTTGAGAGCGGATCGAATCGAGAGTCACCTCCCTCAGGTCATGCCCATCGATGGTAATGCGGCCTTCGCTGGGATCATAAAATCGGGGGAGCAGGTTGATGATAGTAGATTTGCCCGAACCAGTCGAGCCGAGCAACGCGACTGCCTGCCCGGGCAGGACTTCGAAATCGACATTTCTCAGGACTGGTTCCCCACTGCCGAAATAGCGGAAAGTGACCCCTTCGAACCGGACACGCCCCTTTATCTGGGGCAGGGGGTACGACCCAGGCAGGTCTTTGACGTCGCTCTGCGTGTCGAGAATCTCGAAGATGCGCGCCGCTGAAGCGGAAGCCTGCGACATTTGTGTAATGATCATCCCCAGTTGCGCCATGGGCAGGAATACGTAGACAAGGTAAATGCTGAACTCCTGCCACTCCCCCAGGGTCAGCGTGTTCCCAAGGATCTGTCGGCCGCCAAAATACAATATCATTGCCTGACCGACGCTTGCGACGAAGATCACCAATGGGAAGAGGAAGCTGAAAACACGTGAGACGGTGATCTGTTGCTCCATCAGCTCCCCGGCTGCCTGCTGGAATTTAGCCTGCTCGCTCTTCTCTCTTGTGAATGCCTTGACGACTTTGATCCCTGCGAGGTTTTCTTGCAGGAGGGTATTCAAGGCATCCAGGCGGGCCTGCACTTTCGAGAATAAAGGAACGCTGATCGCGCCGAAGATCATGAACAAGACGAGCGCGATCGGGAGAATCGGCAGCGCGACCAGCGTCAGGCGGAAATTGGTCGTCATGAGGATCGTCAAAGTACCGGTCAGCAGGATCAGCGCTCCAGCAGCCAGCAGCAAGCCTTGCCCGATGAACAGCCGCACTTTCTCTACATCATCGGTGGCCCGGACCATGAGCTGTCCGGTCTGGGTCCTGTCGTGATAGGAAAAAGAGAGGCTTTGAATTCTGGCGAACAGGTCGTTCCGCATGTCGAACGCCACGCTTTGTGAATTCCGTTCCGCTGTGAAGGTCTGAAGGAATGCGAACACCCCGCGCATCGCTGCAAATACGAGGATCGCGAGACCGGCGCTGATCAGGATCGTTTGGGCATTCTGGTAGCCATTTATGAGCTCCTCTTGGGTGAGGTCCAGCTGTGCCAGGATTTGTCCGAGAACACTAGGCGGAATAGCTTCCAGGTGGGGAACGAGCTGATTTGCGATGGCTCCTTCCGTGATGGAATCGATTATGCGCCCAACCATCCGCGGCACCATCAGCTGCGCCAAAGTCGCCACAACGAGGAATAAATAGGGAAGCACAGCCTGGGTCTTATACCGGCTGAGATAACGAAGCGCCCGCCTCAGAGAGCGAGTATCCAATCTTCGACCAGGACCAGTCATCCGTGCTGCATCCAATTCGATCTCTCCTGGGTTATTTCCCTGAAAACCTGGGGTCGAGCCTCCAACCAATCCGCCTCAAGGCGACGCTCAGAGCGATGTGGTGAGGCTCGACTCCGAATTTTCGGTATAGCTCTAATAGTACTATAATCAATCGATAAAAAGAGCCGCCTTGCGGCGGCTCTCCGGTTATGCGCTTCTCACTCAGGACAGTACAACCACGTTGGCAGCCTGCAATCCTTTAGGACCATCTTCGATAGAGAACTCCACCTTCTGGTCCTTCTCCAGGCGGCGATAGCCGTCAGCCTGGATGGCGGAGAAGTGGACGAAAACGTCCTCCCCCTCCTCTCTACCGATGAAGCCATAGCCTTTTGCAGCGTTGAACCATTTCACGGTCCCGATATAACGTTCTGCCATACCCTTTCAACTCCATCAGAGCAAAGATTTTCTGCGCCTGCCCGCCTTGCTGAAAAGGTCTTTTCTTCCGACCTGCTCCCGGGCTGCGACAATTCGGCGAGAAATTTATCACTTCTCACCAGCTCTGTCAAGCCAATTGCCTGGCTCTTTATTTGTCCAGGCGTATGCGCATCGCTTCGGTTAGGGACGGCAGGATCTCGAAGAGATCTCCGACGACGCCGAAGCGGGCCATCTTGAAGATCGGCGCTTCCGGGTCCTTGTTGATCGCGACGATCACTTTGCTGGTCCGCATGCCAGCCTGGTGCTGGATCGCGCCGGAGATACCGCAGGCGATGTACAGGTCGGGAGAGACGACTTTTCCCGTCTGTCCGACCTGGTGTTCGTAGGGGATATATCCTGCATCGACTGCCGCCCGGCTTGCCCCGACCGCCGCTCCCAGGACCTTCGCGAGCTCCCCAACCAGCTTAAACCCTTGCTGGGCGCGCCAGATCTCGGCCTGTCTTTCATCCAACCCGTCTGGTGGAGTCAGGGAGGGGTTGTTCGACACACCTCGACCTCCGGAGACGATGACGGCCGCGTCGTTCAAGTTGACTCCACCACTGCGTTCGGTATAACCAGCAACCTTGGTCAAGACTGACTCTTCCGTAAGGGCTGGCGGGACCGGGGTGATCTTCCCCTGTCTGGATGGATCCGGCTGGGGGGCAGGGAACGCGCGCACACGGATCGTGATCAGCTGCGGGTTTGTATTGCACACAGCCTTTGAAAGGACCTTTCCGGCATAGACCGGGCGGGTGACCACGACCCGATCGCCCTGAAGCTCCAGCTCCGTCACATCGGGCAGCACACCTGTGTTGAGGTCTACTGCGACCATGGCAGCCAGCTCTCTGCCGCGAGTGGTGGTCGGGAACAGGATCACTTCTGGCTTATGCTCTTTCGCCAGACCGCTGACCAGGCTCGCGTAGGGCTCTGCACGGTAGTCCATCAGGCTCGCGTCATCGGCGAGGAAGACTTCGTCAGCCCCATAATGGACAGCTTGCTCAGCAGCTGCCTTGACGCCGGACCCGGCAACGATGGCGGTCACACCCCCACTCAGGCTGGCGGTTAGATTTTTCGCAGCTGTCAGCGTCTCCCAGGAGGCAGCAACAGGCTGTCCTTTGAATTGATCGATGTAAACCCAAACTTTGTCAGCCATCACAGCACCTTCTCTGCCAGGATTTTTTCAGCCAGCCGTGCAGCGACTTCCTGCGGGCTCTCTCCGGTGATCATCTCAGTCTGGACCTCCCGCTTGGGAGGGTTTTTCATTTCGGGCCAGGTGACGAACGGGGCTGATACCTCCAGCCCAAGATCTGCCAGCGACCAGACCGGGATTTCGGCACGCGACGCTTTACGAATGCCCATAAAAGAGGGATAGCGCGGTTCTCCGATGTCCTTAACAACGCTGATTACGGCTGGCATCTTCCCTTCTACCACCTGTCGCCCTTCCTCGATCGATCGTTCGATTTTAATCTTCCCTGAGTTCGGGTCGATCTCGGCGATCACAGAGACCAGGGTAAGCGCCGGCCAGCCGAGCAAACGCGCCGTCTGGGCGGCAGTCACGCCTACGTCGCCGTCGATCGCCTGCCTTCCAAAGAAGGCCAGGTCTACCTGACCAACCTTTGTGATCGCGGCGGCCAGCACCCGCGCCGTGAGCAGGCTGTCGGCGTTGGCTAGTGCCGGGTCTGAGACCAGAATCGCGTTCCCGCATCCCATTGCCAGGGCATGCTTGAGGGCTTCCTTTGCGTTCTCACTCCCCACGCTGATGGCAGTGACGTTTCCACCGTGCGTCTCCTGCTGCTGCAGGGCCGATTCTACGGCGTACTCGTCCCAGGGGTTGATCACGAGGGGCGCATCCCCCCAGGTGACCCGCCCTTCTTCCACTACCACCCTGGCGGCGGAATCGGGCACTTGTTTTACGCACACAACGATGTTCAAAGCGACCTCCTGTCATCCTTGATAGAAAATATTGTGGCTGGTTGAATGATTCTGCCCAATTAAAACAACCCACCAACAGTGTATATCCTGGCTCTCTCAATCATATCCTGCCAATCCTCACATGATCTCTGGCGCCACGTTGCAGGATACCGCTAATTCTGCCATGCCTCGCGGTCGAATGGCGGCAGCTCACAGCGCAGCGGCGGGTCATCACGATAGCCCAACGCGTACCCGGCCTGAAGAAGCTGGTGTATCTCGCTGGTACCTTCGTAGATGATCGCTCCCTTCGCATTCCGCAGGTATCTTTCCACGTCGTATTCGTCGCTGTAGCCGTACGCCCCGTGCACCTGGATCGCTTCAGCTGCCGCTTCAAACGAGGCGTCAGTGGCGAACCACTTGCCGAGCGAGGTCTCGCGCGTGTTGCGCATCCCTTGATTCTTCATCCATCCTGCGCGCAGGTATAGGAGCCTGGCAGCCTCGTACGACTGCACCATCCGGGCGATTTTCTGCTGTATCAGCTGGTGCTTCCCAATCTCTTTTCCGAACGCCTTGCGTTCCTTGGCGTAGCGGACGCTGGCATTCAGGCTGGCGCGGATCAAACCCGTCGCTCCGGCAGCCACGGTGTATCGCCCGTTATCCAGGCAGGACATGGCGATTTTAAACCCTTCGCCTTCCTCACCAAGGCGATTCTCCACGGGGACTTCGACGTCCTGAAATGAGATCCAGCCGGTCGATCCTGCTCGCACACCGAGCTTCCCGTGGATGTCGCCGCGTTTGACACCCGGCCGATCCAGCTCGACGATGAAGGCGGACAGACCATCGTGTGGATCTGGAGCATCCGGATTGGTCCTTGCGACCACGAGGGCGTGGTGTGCCTTGGTCGCCAGCGAGATCCACATTTTCTCGCCGTTTAAGAGATACGTGCTCCCAACCCTGCGCGCTGTCGAGGCGATGCCCGCCACGTCCGAACCTGCGCCTGGTTCTGTCAGTCCGAAGCAAGCGATCTTCTCCCCGCGTGCCTGAGGGATCAGGAAGCGCTGCTTCTGTTCTTCTGTTCCCCACTGCAGAATTCCCATGCTGTTCAGCCCAACGTGCACCGACATCACCACACGCAGGGTGCTGTCCACGGCTTCGAGCTCTTCGCAAGCGAGTCCCAGGGCGATATAGTCCATCCCCTGTCCCCCATATCGCACAGGAAAACAAATCCCGAGGATGCCCAATTCCGCCATGCGCGGCAAGATAAATGGTGCCATCTCCTGCTCCCGGTCGTACCGTTTGATCACGGGTGCCACTTCTTTCTCGGCGAAGCTGCGCACCATGTTGACCACCATGCGGTGCTCTTCGGTTAAATTGAAATCCATATCGCTCCAGGAAATGTAAATTCCGCCCCATTATAGCCATTCGTCTCTTACTTATCAACTGATATATGTCACGATTTTGAAGGGGTCGGCTATAATTTTCTCGTGATCCTTGATACCTCCGCCCATCGGATTTTCCGCGTGCTGCTCACCTTATCCCTGCTCTGCCTGATCGGTTTCGCTCCGCGACCTCACGGGCTCAGTTTGGGGTTGATTGAATCTCAACAGGCGCTTGATTCGGGAAATTCGCTCCGGGCAGCGCGCTCGCTCGCCCGGCTAGCAGCGTTTCTGCCCTGGCGGGGAGACCTGTGGGAGCTCGCGGGGAATCGAGCCCTGGCAGCAGGCCAAGCCGACCAGGCGATCGACCTCCTTCAGCGTGCAGAAGCACTTGATCAACTATCCCCTGGTGGACTATCCACCCTTGGCGACGCGTATGCCCGGACAGGGTATTGGGAGAAAGCAGCGAGCTATTGGGAGCTGACTCTTTCGGCAGGCAGCGCCTCTCCGGAGATACACGCCCACCTCGTCGATGCATACCACCAGCTGGGTAACCTCGAGCAGGAGATCGATCACCGAATGGCGCTCCTCGAACTACGACCTGGAGATGCGCAGCTGGCTTATCGGCTGGGACTGGCGCTTGCAGCGGTTTCACCCCAATCTTCCCTCGCCTATCTGAGCCAGGCCCGGGATCTCGATCCAGAGCTGGCCGATGAAGTTTCCACCTTTCAGCGCGAGATCAGTGGCTCGCGCCGGGTCGAAGACATCAGCTACGAATACCTCGCCTCCGGACGAGCGCTCGCGCAGCTTCAGGAGTGGGAACTCGCAGTTGAAGCGTTTGAACGGGCTGTCGAAGCGCGTCCCGATTATGCCGAAGCCTGGGCTTATCTGGGTGAAGCGCGGCAGCACCTGGAAGAAGATGGCCTGCCGGAGCTTGAGAAAGCTTACGAATTAGATCCAGACTCCCTTGCTGTGAACACCTTTCTCGCACTCCACTGGCAGAGGAACCTGAATTATGAGCTCGCCCTGGACTACCTGGAGAACGCCTTGGCCGTTGACCCAAACAACCCGGCACTGCACGCCGAGATGGCCAGGACATACGCCCTCGCCGGAGACCTGGCAGCATCTCAAGAATTCTACGAAAAAGCGATCGAACAGGCGCCGCGCGATCCACGCTATTGGCGTGCTCTGGCCGAATTCACCGTAGTCCACCAGCTCCGGCTGCGGGAGACCGGGCTGCCAGCCGCCAGCCAGGCGGTAGCGCTCGACCCCGACGATCCTGCCTCGCTGGACGTGATGGGCCAGATCTATTTTCTCCTGGGAGACATGGAAAAAGCTCGCAGCTTCCTTCAGCGTGCGGTTGATGCTGATCCATCTTATGCTGCTGCACACCTCCATCTGGCGCTGGTGCATCTTGAGGCCGGGGAGACAACCCTAGCTTATCAGCAACTCGAATATGCCCGATCCCTTGCGTCTCCCGGCTCGCAAACGGAGGAGCAAATCTTGCGCCTTCTCGACCAGCTGTTCCCCTGAATCTTCTTGAGCTCCGTCTTCGCTTACTGGGAGTTTTACCGGTCCCGCCTGTGCTAAAATATATCCCTCGGTTCCAAGCTAAGCAACAGCTTATGCAGTCCAGATTCACACTTGCCGGCCTGATCGTCCTGCTTCTCCTCGCCTGTCAGGCATCCATTCATCCTGCAAGCTGGTACCCATACCCATCCGGTTCGGTGCTTTACCAGGATGATTTCTCAGTGCCATCGACTGGCTGGGGGCGAGCACTGGAACTACCAGGCGGTAGCCTCGACCATACTGGCGGGGTTTACCGGGTCCGGGTTACCAAACCAGGACAGCTTTTGTGGTCCGGTCCTGGGATCAAATTTGGGGATGTCCGAATTGAAGCCGATGTCATCCCAGTCACCGGCGAAGGCGACGACGATTTCGGGATTGTCTGCCGGGCAGTGGACGAAGACAATTTCTATTTCCTGGTGATCAGCAGCGATGGGTATTACGGGATCGGCAAAGTGAAGGATGGTATCCAAAGTCTGATCGGGATGGAGGGAATGCCGCCAAGCGAGCACATTCATAAGGGACAGTCGTTCAACCACATGCGCGCCGATTGCATCGGGGAGAGGCTGGAGCTCTCTGTCAATTCGCAGCTCCTCGCAAGTGTCGAGGATCCGGATTTCCGGCGCGGGCGAGTTGGCGTCCTCGCCGGCACCCTGGGAGCCGGATCAACGGATGTTGTGTTCGACAACTTCAGCGTCCTGACACCATGAACTTCCACAACTTTTTGGTCTTTGATTTTTGGAAGAAATAATGAAGGTTTATCTGGATTCTATCGGCTGCCGTCTCAACCAGAGCGAGATCGAGACCATTGCAGGTCAATTCAAAGCTGCAGGTCATCTCCTGGTCCCCACTCCGGACCAGGCCGATCTGGCAGTAGTGAATACATGTGCCGTCACGGCTGCCGCCGCCTCCGATTCGAGGGGGAAGGTTCGCCAGATCGCTCGAGCAGGTGCGCGGGCGATCGTGGTCACAGGCTGCTGGTCGACTCTGGAGCCGGCGAATGCTGCTGCGCTCCCCGGGGTTACGCACGTTTTTCCCAACGCACGCAAGGATCGCCTTGTTGCGGACTTGCTCCGGATCCAGGGAGAGCCCTTCGACTTCGAACCTGTGGCCCGGGAACCAGTGCCGGGTGCCCGGCTGCGCACCCGGGCGTTCATCAAGGTCCAGGATGGCTGCAACAACCGCTGTACTTTCTGCATCACCACGATCGCTCGCGGCCGCGCCCGGAGCCTGCCCATCTCCCAGATCCTCACAGACATTCGCGCTGCGATCTCCATTGATGTGAATGGAGGAACCGGGGCGAGAGAAGTTGTTCTAACCGGCGTACACCTGGGCTCTTGGGGACAGGATTTTGATCCGCCCCAGCACCTGCGTCGTCTCGTTCGGGCAATCCTGCAAGAGACAGACCTCCCGCGCCTGCGCCTGTCCTCTCTTGAACCGTGGGACCTCGACGAGGGTTTCTTTTCTCTGTGGGAGGATCCGCGGCTGTGCCGCCACCTCCACCTCCCACTCCAATCCGGTTCTGCCGCCACTCTCCGCCGGATGGCCCGTAAGACCACTCCGGAAACCTTCCTAGACCTGGCATCCGCTGCCCGGCGAAGCATCCCAGACGTCGCCATCACCACCGATCTGATCGCTGGATTTCCCGGTGAAACCGAAGGCGAGTTTGCCGAGACAGTGGAATTTGTCCGGCAGGTGCAATTCGCCGGTGGGCACGTCTTCACCTATTCGTCGAGACCGGGCACCGTCGCCGCGCGTCTGCCTGACCAGGTGCCTGAGAGGATCCGCAAAGAGAGAAGCAGCATACTGCGGTCCTTGCTTTCAGAAGCAGCCGGCCTCTACAGGCGAAATTTCATCGGTCAGAGTCTGCCTGTCCTTTGGGAGAGCCTGTCGGCGAGCGATGGCGAGTTCTGGACCCTGACCGGCCTGACGGACAACTATCTCCGTGTGGAAGCTCGCGCGGATCATCGCCTCTGGAACCAGATCACCCAGGTCCGCCTCGTTGCTGTCGATGGGGATCGCTTCAAGGGTCAAATCCCAGATCCCCCCTGTTAACACATGTCCACAGACCCTGCCTGCATCTTCTGTCAGATCATCTCCGGAGACAGCCCCGCCTCGATCTTCTATCAGGATGACCTCGCAGTCGCCTTCCATGACATCCGCCCAGTTGCGCCGGTCCATATCCTGATCGTCCCCCGGCGCCACATCCCATCCGTGAACAACCTCGCCGAGGCCGATGAACCGTTGATCGGTCACTTGTTCACGATCGCTCGCCATTTAGCCAGAGAACAGCGAGTTGACCAGACCGGCTACCGCCTGATCCTCAACACGGGGCCTGATTCCGGACAGGCAGTCTTTCATCTGCATCTGCACCTGATCGGCGGCCGCCGGATGCGCTTCCCCATGGGGTAGTACAGAACTCAGTCATACGACCTGTGCATGCCCTGTTGGGCAGTCCCCCCGAATAAAAATGGGTATAATGACCTCCATGGATGTGCGCAAAAAGATAGAACACGACCTCAACGAGGCAATGCGGTCGGGTGACAGCCTGCGTAAAGGAGTCTTGCGCCTGCTCTTGTCCGCCATCAAATTGGTTGAAGTCGAAAAAGGCGCTGCCCTGGATGAGCAAGCGATCGCGGCCGTGATCCGGAAAGAGATCAAATCCCGGCGGGAATCGATCGCCGACGCAGAACGAGCAGGTCGATCTGACCTGGTCAGCGGAGCGGAGGCGGAGATAACCGTCCTCGAATCTTATCTGCCGAAAGAGCTGACTGAGGCAGAGCTGGAAGCGCTTGCCAGGGAAGTGATTGCAGAAGTCGGGGCTGCCTCTCTTAAAGAGATGGGTCAGGTGATGAAAGCGCTGATGCTCCGCGTCGAGGGGCGTGCCGAAGGTGCTCGCGCCAGCCAGATCGTCCGGCGGCTTCTGGAGTGAGTAAAGATATGAGCGCCTCTGCATCGAACGGCGTTCGAAGCAAGGATTGGTCTCGAAGACGGGGCATGTTTTATGGACTGCTGCTCCTTTTCAGCGCATTGGTTGCCTTCGGAGCCATTTTTTTGCCCCTCTATACCGCCCAATCCAGTCTCTCCCTCGAAGAGGGGCGAGTCGCTGCGCGGGAGATCGTTGCTCCGCGTACATTGACGTTCACGAGCGAGATTTTGACGGAACGCCAGAGACAGGCCGCAGCCAACGCGGTTCCGCCTATCTTCACCCCCCCAGATACCTCTGTCGCCCGCCGCCAGCTGGATCGCCTGCGCGCCACGCTGGCATACATAACCAGCGTCCGCTCGGACACTTTTGCCACCCTGGAACAAAAGCTCTCCGATCTGGCCGCCCTGGAAGATATTCACCTGGATCAGACCACTGCCCAGGGGATTCTGAACCTCAGTGAACAGCGCTGGCAGGCCGTCCAGCAAGAAGCGATCGTCGTCCTGGAACAGGTGATGCGGTCGACGATTCGCCAGGATCGTCTGGAGGACGTGCGCCGGGGCATCCCACCCCTGGTCAGCCTTTCCCTTCCGGAAGAACAGGCATCCGTGGTCGTCGCCCTGGTCCAGGGGTTCATCGCACCGAACAGCTTTTACAGCGAGGAGCTCACGGAAGCTGCCCGGAAGCAGGCTCGTGACGCGGTCACTCCGGTAGAGCGGACTTTTATCCAGGGAGAAACGATCCTGCAGCGCGGGCAGGTCGTCTCCGAGACGGATATCGAGGCGCTGGAGCAGTTCGGTCTGGTCATACCTCGTAGTCGCTGGCAGGACCTGGTCGCTCCCGGAGCGCTGGTTCTATTGACCCTGTTTTATTTCTTCCTCTACCTGCGGCGTGATGTGGCTCTTCTTCGGGACCTGCGCCGACTGACAGTGATTACGGTGCTGTTCCTGATTTTCCTCGTCGTCGGACGAGCATTGATATCCAGCGACTCGGTTATTCCTTATCTGTATCCTCTTTCCGCTTTCAGCCTCGTCGTGGCCTCTCTATTCGGCACCCGGACGGCCCTCGTCTTCTCTCTTCCTTTGAGCATCCTGTACGCTTACGACACGACTTCACCGCTTGACCTGATGCTGTATTCTCTATTCGGGGGTTTCTGCGGCGCCTTTGCGTTGGGCTCCGCCCGCCACATGACCTCATTTTTCTGGGCGGCAGCAGCCACCAGCTTCGCCGAGATCGCCATCGTGTTTTCTTTTCGGCTGCCCCAATCGAATGTCGATCTGATCGAGGTGGTTACCCTTTCCGGCGTTGCCCTGGTAAACGGGATCGCTGCCAGCAGCTTGACGGTTCTTTTGCAGTATTTATTGGCTCAGTTCCTGGGATTGACTACTGCGCTCCAGTTGATGGAGATCTCGCGGCCCGACCACCCTCTGTTGCAATTGATCCTGCGCAATGCTCCTGGGACATACCAGCACAGCCTGCAGGTCGCCAACCTGGCTGAACAGGCAGCGGAGGTGATCGGGGCAGATACTCTACTTACCCGTGTGGGATCTCTCTATCATGATGCCGGAAAAGCCCTCAATCCTTACTTCTTCATTGAAAATCAGCTCCCCGGAAATCCCAACCCGCACGAGAACCTGGACCCGGTTGCCAGTGCGCAGACCATAATTCGACACGTTCACGATGGACTCGAGCTGGCTCGAAAATACAGACTGCCGCGCCGCATCCAGGATTTTATCGCTGAACATCACGGAACGATGACCACTAGCTACCAGTACGCCCAGGCTGTAAAAGCAGTCGGGGGAGATGAATCGAAGCTCGATGAAAACCTGTTCTGCTATCCTGGTCCACGCCCGCGATCGCGCGAAACTGCGATCCTGATGCTGGCTGATGGGTCTGAGGCCACGGTGCGCGCCGAGAGGCCAAAAGACGAAGATGAGCTGCACGAAACGATCAAAAGTGTGGTTGAACATCGCCTCTCTACCGGTCAGCTGGACGAGACGAACCTGACCCTCCGCGATCTGGACATGATCATCGAATCATTTACAACCACCCTGCGCGGTATCTATCACCCCCGTCTGGAATATCCTAAATTCGAGAAAATCAGCCCTCCCACGAGGGATTCAACCCCGACCGTGCCGATCATCTCCAGAAAAACCCCGGATACGGTCCCAGATCCCCGGTTGGAATCCTGAGATTATGATCAACCTGGATATCGCCAGACCCTATCGCTCCCTCGTTAATTCCAGCCATCTGTTAGAGGCAGTCCGGGCAGCTTTACGACACGAGGGGGTCCAGGACACGAGCGCATTGACACTAGTGATCAAGGGCGATAGAACACTCCGCAAATTGAACAAAGCTTACAGGCAGATTGACTTACCAACGGATGTGCTGTCTTTCCCTGGCGGACATACCGACCCGGATACCGGCGCTCCATACCTGGGGGATGTCGTTATTTCGTACCAGCAGGCGAAAGCCCATGCCGAACACGCTGGACACTCGGTGGACGACGAGCTGCGGCTTCTCGTTGTCCACGGGATCCTGCACCTGCTCGGCTACGATCATGATGACCCGGATGAACGAGCTCGCATGTGGACCGCCCAGGCAGAGATCCTTGCGAGCCTTGGGTCCGGACTCCTCCAACCTGATTGAGGTTCCACGGATCGTTGTGCGTATGCTTTCCTTCCTACAATCGAGAGCGCATTCCTTTCAGGCAGCATTCTCCGGGTGGTGGCATGTCATCCGCACCCAGAAGAACGCCTGGATCCACGCCATCGTAAGCCTGATCGTAATCATACTTTCCCTGTGGTTGAGGCTGGAACCCCGCGATTGGGCATTGATTATTATCGCGATCGCCATGGTCTGGACCGCGGAATTCATCAATACCGCCCTGGAGGCTGTAGTGGACCTGGCGAGTCCTAAGCAGCACACCCTCGCCCGGGTCGGGAAAGACGTCGGTGCGGCTGCTGTCTTAATCGCAGCAGTCTCGGCTGCGTTGATCGGCATGCTTGTCATTGGTCCACCTTTGTGGGAACGCCTGACAGCGTTGATCCGCTGAATGCAGGCGATGCGTCGGGGCGCATTACCAGCGCTGGGGACCGATAAGTTTTCGTTCAGAAAGTCTCGAGGGCACAATCATCGATTCCAGCGAAATTTAATCACCTGAAGCGTACAACGAGGGTTTCATGGAGACTCTATCCTTCAAATTCGGGACCGTAGGATCGCCGATTTCGACCCCGAAAAAGCCAGGCGGAAGCGTCGGTGCAATTCAGCGCAGCGCCGAACTTGGTCTTTTTGGGCTGGAACTCGGCTGGGTGCGGTCGGTCCGCATCTCCGAAGACTCCTGTATGGAAATTCGGACAGCAGCGGTGGAGAACCACCTAGCGATCAGCGTCCACGCGCCTTACTTTATCAACCTCAACGCCGACGAAGAAGAGTGGCCAAAATCCCGGCAACGTCTCATGGATGCTGCCCATTACGGTCACCTGGCTGGTGCTACAGACATCGTATTTCATCCAGGATCTTACTTTGGACGCCTTCCAGAGGAAGTATTACCCCTCGCCATCGATCGGCTGGCGATCTGCGTGGATGAGCTGCGCGCTGCGGGCAACCCGGTGATCCTCCGCCCGGAGACGATGGGCAAGTCCGCCATGCTGGGATCTCTCGAGGACACTCTCAGAATGAGCCAGGCAGTCCCTAGCGTACAGCCATGCCTGGATGTTGCCCATCTTCATGCCCGCCCAGGTGATGGAACGATGAATTCTTTCGAGGAATGGGCTCGAGTCCTGAGTACTTACGCCGAAGCGCTCGGGGATGAGTCTCTCAGATCATTGCACATTCACATTTCCGGGATCGAGTACGGGGAAAAAGGTGAAAAAGAACATCTCCCGCTCGAGGAATCGGATTTGAAGCTTACAGCGATCATGCAGGCGTTATCCGAGTTCAAATGCCAGGGGCGCATGCTCAGCGAGAGCCCGGTGCTCGAAGAGGACGCCTTGAGATGCAAACAGGCCTGGTGTGAAATCAGCCGGGAATCGTGCGGGAATTCGGGGTGATCATCTCACTTGGTTGAAATTGATGAGGATCAGATTCCGCTCGCAGTCCTCGTAGGTATCGAAGTAAATCTTGTCGGACAGGGGGAGCATCGCCTGGTCGAAGAGCTGAACCCACAGGGTCTGACGGGAGGCAACAGGAGATTCAGCCAGAGTGAACTCGTAGCTTCCTGGTCCATAGTTGCTGACCATTCCGACCATCCCCAGAAAATCCAGCGGCTTTCCAGCGAGCGTTCCCCCAAGCTGTACGAACAGACCCTGGGCAATCGGGGCGCCGGTCAGGTCGAAAGCTCGACCACCCACTCCCATCCAGTCGCAGGCCAGATCCGGGTACCCAATGTTGGGGATCGCCACCGGGTCGCCTTCGTGCAGGACGAAGGTGTAACCGGAAAGTGGAGTTTCCGTGGGTCCGATCTCTCCGGGCGTCGTACCCCCAGGGAATGTGGCGACCGGAGTCTGGACTGGAGGAGGGGTTGGGGTCGATGTCGGTTCCTGCGTGTTCGTCGGCGTCCAGGTAGGTGGCAGCGCCGCCCGCGGAGTAGGGGTGGCGGTGGGGAAAGTGATCACCGCAGGCAGTGTTGGCGGTGGGAACCGGTTGATCGGGAGGTATGGGTTGATGAAGAGCGCAGCCGCCACCACACACACACAGGCGGTCATGAGCAAGATCAGGACGGTCAGGATGTTCCAGACAGCCTCCGCCCTGGATCGTGAGGTTTCTAGTCCCTCGTCAGAGTAGTCGAAAACGTCCATGGTCACCTTGTCCGCCTAAGAAATGAAGGTTTCGATCTGTGCCTGATTCCGCTGCATCTCGATCCAGTCTCGTAAAGCCTGTTCCTGCCAGATCAATCGCGCCTCTGGTTCCAGCTGTCTCGCCGGATCGCGTTCGATGACCTGCAGGATGTGATAGCCAATATCGGTCTCGATCACCTCCGAAAATTCTCCCGGCTGCAGCTCGAAGGCAGCCTCTTCCAGGTCTGGATCGATCAGGTAACCACGCGGAAACCATCCTAGGTCTCCACCGGTGATCGGATCGTAGATTGCTGCTAGGGTTGCAAATTCGGTGCCAGTCCGCAGGTCTGCCAGGACCTGAGCGGCATCTTCAGGATTATATAGCAAAATCTGTCGAGCATGCACCTGCTCCCCTCTCTCGGGGACCGCGGCTAAGATTTGGTCGCGCATCCAGGCTGCTTCGATCGACCTCGCCAGTGCTTTTTCGAAACCAGCGTGTGTGTATAGATTCTCCTCCAGCCATCGCTCGAACAGGGCTTCGCCTCCAGCATTATCGATCACCCTTTGAAGCCTCTCCCGGATAAGAGGTGCCTCAGCAACAAGGCCCATCTCCCGCGCCCCCTGTGACAGTAAGACCTGGTTGATCAGGTCCTCGAGAACGATCGAGTGTGTTGCATCTTCGTCGACTGATCCGCCTGTCTCCTGAGCGGAAATGTAGCGAGCGACTTCAGCCTCGAATTCGAGCATTGTGATCCCCTCTCCATTCACACGAGCTGCCAGAGGCTCAGGGGTCGCTGTTGGTTTCGGTGGCGTAAACGTGACCGACGGCTGTGGGGGACTCTTCAGGGAGGCTGTCGCGCTCGGCAGCGTTTCGGGCCTCTCACACGCTGTGAGCAGCGCGCCAAGAATCAACCAAAGGTAGATCGGTTTCAGCTTCCGAATGATTTTCCGCATGCCCGCTTGATTATAATCGCATCCGCAGGACCCTGTTCTGTACTTGCTGTCAGATCCAATAGATTGCACCATTTAGCAGGCAGGATTAAAATTGTCCATGGAGGGTGACCATTGGTCCGCCATATACTGCGCCTCTTCTTGTGTTCGATCTTTCGTCTGCTCTATTTTCTTCTCACCCGGGTCAGGGTCGAGGGGTTGGAAAACCTGCCAGCCTCGGGGGGATACATCGTCGCGGCCAACCACCTGAGCGTGCTGGAAGTGCCGCTGATTTACTGCCTGCTCAACCGGGATGACGTGACAGGGCTGGTAGCGAAGAAGCACCGAAAGAACCCCCTGTTTCGCTGGTTAGTCGACGCGATTGGAGGGATCTGGCTCAACAGGGAGGAAGCGGATACCCGCGCCCTGCGCGCCGCGCGGGATCATCTTAAAAACGGCGGTGTGCTGGGCATCTCACCAGAAGGCACCCGCAGCCCCACCGGCTCGCTGATCCCCGCGAAAGCCGGGGTCGCATTTCTGGCAGACCAGACAGCCGTGCCGATTGTGCCGGTCGCTGTGACCGGAACCTGGAAAGCGACCAGGAAACTCCTGACGCTGCAGCGCCCGATAATCCGGGTCAGATTCGGCCAGCCGTTCAGGCTGCCGGCTCTCGACCGGACAGCAAAGGGATCCGGCCTCCGCAGAAACACGGATGAAATTATGAGCCGGATCGCTGCCTTGCTCCCCCACGAATACCGGGGGGTCTACGATGGGCATCCGAGAGTGAAGGAGCTGCTGGGGGGTTAATTTCTTGGGGATCCCCCGAGTGTTATTGCTGGTCATCTTGACATTGGTATAATTTCGGAGATAATTGGGCAAACAAAATTTCAAACAGCGATGACAGAGGAAAGTACGCGGGAGGAATCCGACAGGGAGGCGTGGGGAGTGAACTGAGACCCCCGCCCGGTGGAATCCTGCCGAAGTTCCCTCTCGAGCTGCCCGGGGGAACGATCAGCGAGATCCAGTAGTCCGGGCCGCCATCCCCGCGTTATCCAGGGAAGCCAATCGCCAGGACAAGGCTGTTGGTGTTCGAGTGGTCCTGGAATCAGGCTTCTTCACAGGTCTGACTGTGTTCCCTCAATCGACAGGGAAAAGACAGCTGTGGGTTTCCCAAGCTGTAAAAAGCTTTGGTTTCGGGGCAAGTTGGGTGGTACCACGGGAAATCCATCTCGTCCCTTCCGCGGACGAGATTTTTATTTGGAGGCGCGCATGCAGTCAGAAATTGAAAGATTACACGAAGAGGCGGTCGAAAAACTGAAAACTGTCCAGGATCCCGCTGCTTTGGAGCAGTGGCGGGTGGCATATCTGGGGCGAAGCTCACCGCTCATGCAGGTTTTCGAGAAGTTGAGCCAGCTGCCTAAAGAAGAGCGCCCGGTCATTGGCCGGCTGGCCAACCAAGTCAAGCAGCATTTGGAGGCGGCGTTGGAGGTAAAAGCCGAATCGATGCGCCAAGCCAGCCTCCGGCAGGCGTTGGAAGCCGAGCGCCTGGATGTCACCTTGCCGGGCCGGCCTGTCACGGTCGGTCGCCTGCACCCCACTACCCAGACCCTGCGCCGCATTTATCACATCTTCGCCGAGATGGGCTTCCAGGTGTACCTCTCCCGCGATGTGGAGACAGATCTCTACAACTTCCAACTATTGAACTTCCCTCCCCACCATCCCGCCCGGGACATGCAGGATTCTTACTACATCGCCGGCGAGCATGAGAAAGACAATCCGGTCCTGCTTCGCACGCACACCTCTCCCGGGCAGATCCATGCCATGCGCGAATTCGCTGCGGCCGATCCACAGAACCCGCCGCCGATCCGGATCATCCTGCCTGGCATGTGCTACCGGTATGAACAGGTGAGCGCACGGGCCGAGACCCAGTTCACCCAGGTCGAAGGACTGGCAGTGGGCAAGCACATCACATTCACCGACCTGAAAGGGACATTGAGCGACTTTGCCCGCCGAATGTTCGGCGAGCGCGTCCGCGCCCGCTTCCGCGCTGCGCACTTCCCTTTTACAGAACCCAGCGCTGAGATGGACATCGAATGCTTCGTTTGCGGGGGTGAAGGTTGTCCGGTGTGCAAGCGCACCGGCTGGCTAGAAATCCTGGGCTGCGGGATGGTTCATCCGATCGTCTTGAAGAACGGTGGGTACGATCCTTCCGTATATTCCGGATACGCCTTCGGTATGGGGCCTGAGCGGGTTGCCATGCTGCGCTATCGGATCGAAGATATTCGCTACTTCTGGGCGAACGACGTGCGGTTCCTGGAACAATTTTGATGAAATGAAACGAGGAGAAACCTGTGAAAATCCCTCTCTCCTGGCTGAAAGATTTCGTCGATATCCGCATCCCCCTCGAAGAACTTGCTTACCTGCTGACCATGGCCGGTCTGGAAGTGGAGGAGATTCGGTACGTAGGATTACCCATGCCATCTGGCAAGATCGAAGGGCGTTCAGGCGGCCACAGCCGCGTCGAGACCAAAATCTCCGGTCTTGAATGGGATGCCGATAAGATCGTCGTTGGAGCTGTCCTCGAAGTGATGCCCCACCCCAACGCCGATCGGCTGGTGCTCTGCCGGTTGAACGACGGGGAAAAAGAGCATATCGTTCTCACCGGTGCGTCGAATCTCTTCCCGTTTAAAGGTCTGGGACCCCTCGCGCAGCCCTTGAAGGTCGCATATGCCAGAGAAGGCGCCCGCATATTCGATGGGCACCAGGCAGGACAGGTACTTATGACCTTGAAACGAGCAAAAATCCGCGGCGTGGAATCGTATTCCATGGCTTGCTCGGAGAAGGAGCTCGGCATCTCTGAGGACCACGAAGGGGTCATTATCCTGGATCCCGACGCGCCGACCGGCTTGTCTTTAGTCGAATACATGGGCGATGCAGTGCTGGACATCGCTCTCCTGCCCAATATCGCCCGCGATGCGTGCGTTTTGGGCGTTGCTCGCGAAATTTCGGCGCTCACTGGAGAGCCCCTACGACCGCCAGATTTCAACGTGAGGCAGCTGGGCAAGCCCATCCAGGGACGAGCTTCGGTCGAAATCCTGAATCCGGAATTGAACCCTCGGTTCGTCCTGGGCCTGATAGAAGATGTAGATATTCGTCCAAGCCCTTACGAGATCCAGCGGCGGTTGCGGCTCGCCGGCATGCGTCCGATCAACAACATCGTCGACGCAACCAACTACGCCATGCTGGAAGTCGGTGAACCGCTGCACGCCTTCGACTACGACGTGTTGGTCAGGCGAGCGGGCGGCGGACCGCCCCGGATCATCACCCGGACTGCGCACCCGGGTGAACGCCTCTTGACGTTGGATGGGATCAAACGCCAGCTCGATGATTTCACCGTTCTGGTTTGCGACGAGATTGGACCGCTCTCCATAGCTGGCGTAATGGGAGGCGCTGAATCGGAGGTCAGCCTCAAAACACGCAACGTGCTGCTCGAGGGAGCTGCCTGGAACTTTACGAACATTCGCCGTACACTTTCTGCCCAGCGCATGGCTTCCGAAGCGGCTTACCGCTTCTCTCGCGGTGTGCACCCCGCGCTGGCAGCACAGGGGGTCACGCGGGGGCTGGAGCTGATGCGAATGTGGTCGGGCGGGATGGTCGCCGAAGGGCTGATCGACAACTATCCCCTGCCGCCGGTGGACCCGGTCGTCGAGTTCAGGACCGCTGATGTGAAGCGGTGGCTCGGGATCGAGCTCCAACCACCCGAAATCGCGGCCATCCTGGAGCGTCTGGAGTTTTCTGTCACCATCGAGGGAGAGACCCTGCGCGCGCAGACCCCCAGCCATCGCCTCGATATCGGCGAAGGGATCGTTGGCGTGGCAGACCTTATGGAAGAAATCGCCCGGATCTACGGCTACCAGCGCATCCCCGAAACGCGGATGTCAGACGAGATCCCACCGCAGCGCAGGAACCTTGACTACGAGACAGAGGAAGTTCTGAGAGATCTCCTGGTTAACCTGGGCTTGCAAGAGGTGATCACACACCGCCTGACCACTCCGGAAAAAGAACGCCGGCGCTTCCTCGATTCGGGATTGGATGACTCGATGGAATCCGGGCCAGGCGGAAAACCTTACCTGCGTCTGGCGAACCCCATCGCGAGTGATCGGACTGTGCTGCGCCAGGATATCCTGTCGAGCTTGCTCGAGGTCGCCGAACGCAACGCTCGCCTCGCCGACCGGATGGCTTTCTTTGAAATCGGAAAAGTCTACCTCCCTGTTTCCGGTCAGACTCTACCGGAAGAGCCTCGCCGCATTGGGATCTTGCTGAGCGGGCCTCGTTCTTCAGCGAGCTGGCAGAGTTCCGATCGGACCCCGATGGACTTCTTCGATCTGAAAGGTGTGGTCGAAGCGCTGTTCATCCGTCTTCATCTCGAAGGGATTGTTTTCACACCCGGGACAGACTCCTCCTTCCACCCGGGGAAATGCGCCTATGTGGCGGTTGGTGAACAGACGATAGGCGTGATCGGTGAACTCCACCCGCTCGTCAAAGAAAGGTACGAACTGTCGGAACATCCGGTCCTGCTCGCAGATATCGATTTCGACGCTGTCCAGCCATTAATCCCAGAAAGGTTTGAACTGGAAAGTATTCCTGTCTATCCGCCCGTCCTCGAGGACCTTGCCTTCGTGGTTACAGAGGATATTCCTGCGCAACGCGTCCTGAATCTGATTCGCGAAACAGGCGGGAACGCAGTCGCAAAGGTGCGGCTGTTCGACGTCTATCGCGGCGGCCAAGCCGGACCGGGAAAAAAGAGCCTCGCGTTTAATCTCACGTACCAGGCCCCTGACCGTACGCTGACCGATAGCGAAGTGGCGGCCATCCGCAAGCGCATCGTCAGCATTTTAGAAAAAGAGCTCGGAGCACGGTTGAGGCGCTGATGGTCCCACATCCTCGCCGCCCACGTGGCATCGCTCCTTATGAGCACATAGCCCCATGTGAGCGGTGATCGCATGCAATCATCGCTGACCCCCCTTGGCAGCTTAGCCCCTTGTGGGCGTCTTGCCCCTCGTGGGCGTATTACCCCGTGTGGGCGAATTCCCAATCTGATAGGAGCATCACCATGGACAAGAAAACGACCGGTATCATCGCAACCATCGCCGCGGCAGTCCTGTGCGGCTGCCCAGGCCTCTTTGGATTGTGCCTCGGAGCATTGACCAGCGCGGCGAGTTTTTTCCCGGGGGCTGAAATTGACATTTTCGGGAGAGAAGATCCGGGGACAGCGCTGACAACAGGGATCGGACTCCTGTGCGGCAGCCTGGTTTTTGTTGCCATCCCGATCGTGGTGGGGGTCCTGACACTGCGGAACCGGACTGAACCGGCTGTATCCGCGATCCCGGAAGAGCCTATCCCGCCGCCAAGCTGATCCTGAAAGGCGCTAACCGGAATTACCCCGGTTCGAACATCCTGGCGATCTGTTCGATGAGCGCCGCCGCCAGATCGAACCGGTTGAAGGCGGGCATGAGATATACACCGCCCGCGAAATGCCGCATCCGCTCCACCAGCTCGAAGGCGATAGCCACTCCTTCATCCGGTGCCCTTTCCCCGGCAGCGGCAATGCGCTCCTGGATCGATTCAGGGATGCTGACCCCGGGGACTTCGTTGTGCAGGAAAGCAGCGTGGCGCGGACCGAAGAGAGGCAGGATTCCAACCAGGATGGGGATATCCAGGGGACCAAATCGTCGAGAGTATCTATCCAGGAATGCCTCGGCAGCTTCCGGGCGAAACACAGGCTGAGTCAGGATGAAGTCAGCCCCAGCTTTAACCTTGCGGTGCAGGTTTTTGATCTCCAGGTCTGTATCCGGGGGATCCATGTTGAGCGCACATCCGACGAAGAACGCCGTCGGCTGGCCGATCTCGACTCCGGCGTGGTCCACTCCGATATTGAACCCCTCTTTGACCAATTTGATCAGCCCGGAAGGCACCAAGTCGTAATCGTCCATGGCGTCCGGGTAATCACCGATATCGGTCGGATCCCCCATCACCACAAACACGTCGCGGATTCCCAGCGCGTGCGCGGCAAGCAGATCACCCTGCACTCGGAGTAGGTTTCGCCCCCTTGTTGGGAAATGCAGGACGGTTTCGACGCCGATCTGGTTTTGTATCAGGCTGCAGACCGCCCACGGGCTCATCCGCATGCGCGCCATCGGGCTGTCAGCGATGTTGATCACGTCTGCCCCGGCCTCGGAGAGCAGGCTGGCGCCGGCCAGCAGCCTGTGCGTCGAAAGGCCGCGTGGCGGGTCCATCTCGACTGAGATGACGAATTTTCCAGCTCCCAGCTTGGTTTTCAGGCTCGAGGGCCTTTCCGGCGCTGTGGCGCTGACTTCGCTTTCGATCAGGGATATTCCGATCTTATGCTGGTTGACCGTAATTGCTGGTTCCTCGAGGGCCTGCCGCATCGCCTGGACGTGCTGGGGAGTGGTCCCACAGCAGCCGCCGATCAGGCATACTCCCACCTCCTTGAACGCCCGGGCATATTCGGCGAAATAATTCGGGCTCGCCGGATACATGATCCGGCCCCCAACCCGCTCCGGCCAGCCGGCGTTAGGCATCGCGGAGTAGCGGGCCTCCGGGTAAGCGCTGTGCATCTGCCGGATGACGCGGTAGATCTGAGCCGGTCCGCCGGAGCAGTTGACGCCGATCAGGTCTACGTAGTTCTTCTGCAAAGCAGCTGCCACTTTGACGGGCGTATCTCCTAAAAGAGTGCGGTCGTCGCGGGTGAACGTCATCGAAGCCACGATCGGCAGATCGCAGATATCCCGAGCTGCCGCAACCGCCTCGAGCATTTCCGCGAGATCGCTGATTGTCTCGAGGATCAGCAGATCAGCTCCTGCGTTGCATAACGCCCCGATCTGTTCCGCGAAGACCTGCCGAGCGTGTTCCGGCTGAACCCGTCCAAAGGGCGACAGGCGGACTCCCAACGGGCCAACGTCGCCAGCGATCAAGACCTCCCTACCAGCAGCGGAGGCAGCCTTGCGGGCGAGATCCACGCCTGCCTGATTGATCTCCATTACTTTATCGCCCAACTCGTGTTCTGCCAGCTTGAAACGGTTTGCGCCGAATGTGTTGGTCTGGATGATCTGCGCCCCTGCATCGATATATGCCCGGTGGATCTCAAGGACAAGATTCGGATTGGTGAGGTTGACGGCGTCGAAGCACTGGTCGAATCCCACGCCGCTGGCGTTAAGCATCGTCCCCATCGCCCCGTCTCCGAGGATGGGGTGTTTCGAGAGAGAAATCAGTTCGAGGAATTTGCTCATGCCGCTTCCCACGGAGGCGTACCGCTGCCTCCTGCTCCAAGCAGGGATGCGCGAACAGGCTCGGACAGTTCTGGGACCAGGTCCGCCACTGCGGCGAGCATCCCGAAACAACCGGCGATCATCATGTCGCCAAATGGGACCGCGAAATACGGTCGCAGTTTAGAACCCCGCATCAGGTTGCGCCGCGGCCCGGTCACTGCGACCCCAAATTCACTCTTCTCTAGGTCCAGAGGTCGTTCCTCGTATATCAAGGCTCCGTGCCCGTTGTCGTCGAATACGTCGCCGTGCTTGAGGCTGCCGTCTGCCAAAGCGATCAGCAGCTCCTCCAGCCGGGTGAGATCGATCAGCCCGGTGTGGTGCTCGAAGACGCCCTCGATCCCTCCCGGACCCACGCGAAATGCCAGCGTGTGAAAGTTGCCCACGTTGACCACGATCACGCGTCCTTGGGACCCGACCCTGGGGTCCAGAGTCGCTCCCAGGACTGCCGCCGGAGCCGTGTCCATGACCACCAGGGGTGCATCGAGGAGAGGCGCGGAACGGACGACAGCTCTTAGGCGGGTCATGATGGGAGGGACATCCGGCGCCAAGTAAGCGAAGGCGCTCAACCGGTTTTCGGCGCGGATCCGGGCATCCAGGTAATCGAACCGGAACTGGCGATCGGAGTAACCGGGCGGTGCGTTGCCGTGATCGAAGACTGCTACCGCAACCGCCGATAGATCCTTAAGAGTCACACCGAACTTCTCGAACGCGCCTTGGATGGACCTGAAATCGAAATCTCTGAACTCGATCCGTTTGATCCCCTTCGGGAGACGACCTGCCTCGTCCTCGTTGACGATCTCCACACCCATTTCAGCGACGAGGTCCAGATCGTCGTTGAATGAGCGCGCCGCTTCAGGGAGTGCATAAACAGGCAATCCGGCTCTGAGGTGGTCTTCCACTGCCCAGTGACTTGGTCCGCCGCCCATCGTGACGCCTGTCAGCAGGATAGCTTCCCGCTTGAGGGTGGCCTGCCGGACCTCACCCCGGACGATCATCGTCGGTGAAGGTAGGACCAGCTTGAACCCGTTTTCCAGGTCCAATCGCGAGTCGTAGAGGAAAATGTCCTGCGTGCCAGTTCCGACATCAACGGTCAAGATTTTCATCGAGCCACGAAACCGGAAATAGGATGGGCAGAAGTGTACCATAATCCGAAGTCGAATCGGGTTTTCGACAGATCACCCCTGGTTCATCGGGTATACTTTCGCTATTCTGCCTTTGCAATCATCCTGATGGATGTAGATTATGGTCAGGAGTTACGCAGTTCAGCTGGAATTTTGGGATCTCCCCCCAACTGCGTAAGCCCTAAAGATAATGGATTCAAGAGGTAATCGATGTCCTTAGAAGCAGCGCGCAAACGGTGGGAAGAACAGACTTACACCCCTGCCTTACAGCGGTTCCCAGAACGAAAACCCGAGTTTAGAACTTCTTCCGATATCCCTCTTCCACCGCTCCTGACTCCCGCGGATCAGGAGCGGGAGTATATGGAAAAGCTCGGGTTTCCAGGGGAGTATCCTTTCACCCGCGGCGTGCAGCCCACGATGTACCGCGGGCGCCTGTGGACGATGCGCCAGTACGCTGGCTACGCCACCGCAGATGAATCCAACCGGAGGTACCGCTACCTGCTCGAGCAGGGGCAGACGGGTCTTTCGGTGGCGTTCGACCTTCCCACTCAGATCGGGTACGATTCAGACGATCCGATGGCTGCCGGGGAGGTGGGGAAGGTAGGCGTTGCCGTCTCATCCCTGGAAGATATGCGGACCCTCTTTCGGGAGATCCCTCTAGATAAGGTGTCCACGAGCATGACCATCAACGCTCCGGCTGCGATCTTGCTCGCCATGTACGTCGCCGTTGCGAAAAAACAGGGGATCGAACCGCGCCAGCTCCGGGGGACGATCCAGAACGACATCTTGAAAGAGTACATCGCGCGGGGAACTTACATCTTCCCTCCCCAACCGTCGATGCGCCTGATCACGGACGTCTTCCGCTACTGCAAGGAAAACGTCCCTCGTTGGAACACGATCAGCATCTCCGGTTACCACATCCGGGAGGCCGGCTCGACCGCCGTGCAGGAGATCGCCTTCACCATGGCGAATGCCATCGCTTACGTTCAGGCCGCACTCGACGCCGGGCTGGACGTGGACGAATTCGGCGGGCAGATTTCGTTCTTCTTCAACGCCCACAACAACTTCCTGGAGGAGATCGCCAAATACCGCGCCGCCCGCCGCCTCTGGGCGCGCCTGATGCGCGATCGGTTCCACGCCAGGCTGCCAGTCTCCATGATGCTCCGCTTCCACACCCAGACGGGCGGATCGACCCTCACCGCCCAGCAGCCGGATAACAACGTCGTCCGCGTCGCCCTGCAGGCGCTGGCAGCCGTCCTGGGGGGCACGCAGTCCCTGCACACGAACAGCATGGATGAAGCGCTCTGGCTGCCGACCGAAAAAGCCGTCCGGCTGGCGCTGCGGACCCAGCAGATCATCGCGTACGAATCCGGTGTGCCTGATACCATCGATCCACTTGGGGGATCCTACCTGATTGAATACCTGACCGACGAGATCGAGCGGCTGGCTGAAGAATACATCCGGAAAATCGATGCCATGGGCGGCGCGCTGGCTGCCATCGAGACCGGGTACATCCAGCGCGAGATTCAGGACGCAGCTTACAGGAACCTCAAGGACCTGGAGAACGGCGCCCAGATCGTCGTCGGGCTGAATGCGTTCACCACCGACGAGATGGTCGAGCTGGAGAGGCTTAAAGTGGACCCGGCGATCGAAGCCGATCAGTGCCGCCGGCTGGCAGTGATCCGGAAAAGGCGTGATCCGGTAAAATACAGGGAGCTGCTCGCCCATTTGGAACGCGCTGCCCGGAGCGATGAAAACCTGATGCCTCTCTTCGTGGAATGCGTCGAATCCGACATCACTCTGGGAGAGATCTGCCGGGTCCTGCGGCAGGTTTGGGGAGAATACCAGCCCCCTGCCACGCTGTAAGGTCCAGCTCGCGGATCCCTCTGGAAACTTTCTTTGAGGAGCCTGTCATTGGTAAAGGTTAAACGCATCGATCACATCGCCATCGTCGTGGACGACATCGAAAAAGCGCTGGGATTCTGGCGGGACGCCCTGGGGCTCGAGCCGGACCACATCCAGGAGGTCCCCGGGCAGAACTCGGAGGTCGCATTCATGCCTGTTCATGGCAGCGAGATCGAACTGGTCCGGCCGACCACGCCGGATTCCGGGATCGCGCGCTACCTGGAAAAGCGCGGCCCCGGGATGCACCACCTCTGCCTGGAGGTAGAGGACATCGATTCTGCGCTCGAGCACCTCCGCGCCAGAGATGTCCGCCTGATCAACGAGGTGCCCCAGTCCGGCACCGGAGGGAAGAAGTACGCCTTCATCCACCCGGAGAGCGCCTCCGGCGTGCTCGTGGAGTTATACCAGCTTCCAGACGAGAACAGTAAATAGGGACTGCGCTATGGACGATCGGCTCTCCGGCAAGACCGGGCTTCTGCGCGCATATCCAGTTCACGGCTGGATCGGTCTGGGACTCCTGTCTATGACCTGGCTTCTCAACTGGTCCGTCGCCGGCCTGCGCACGCACTACCTCTTCTTCCCGCTCTGGCTTGGATTCTGCCTGGTCGTGGATGCCCTGGTTTTTATTCGCAAAGGTTCTTCGCTCCTCACGCGGAGCTGGCGGAAATTCGTTGGTTTGTTCTTCATCTCTGCGCCTGTCTGGTGGATATTCGAAGTCCTCAACTGGCGCCTCGAGAACTGGCATTACCAGGGAAGCGAATACTTCTCCAGCGCCGCGTTCTGGTTCTGGGCAACGATCAATTTCACCACGGTGGTCCCGGCTGTCTTCGGGACGGCAGAGTTGATCGGTACGTTCAGCTTCATCGAGGGGTTCAAGAACGGTTGGAAAATCCGTCCGGAACGGTGGGTCCTGGTCCGCTTTTTCATCGCTGGCCTCTTGATGCTGACCGCCATGCTCGTCTGGCCCCGGGTCTTCTTTCCGTTTCTTTGGCTTTCATTGTTCTTCATCCTGGAACCGATCAATCACTGGGTTGGGAACCGTTCTCTGGTTGAAGGGACCGCCCGCGGTGATTGGCGGGTCGTTATTTCCCTTTGGACCGGGGTGCTGGTGACAGCTTTTTTCTGGGAGATGTGGAATTACCTCTCCTATCCTAAATGGATCTACCAGGTCCCCTGGGGAGGCTGCTGCAAGATCTTCGAGATGCCCCTGCTCGGCTACGGGGGCTACCTCCCCTTCGCGCTGGAACTGTTCGCGATCTACCACCTGGCGGCGGGCCTGGCGGGGAATAAGCGGACCACCTACATCCAGATCGTGGATGAAACCTGACGCGCTCTGAGTTCTGGCGAAGAAAATCGCAGCAACAGGAGCGCGAAACCCAGCCTCCGCTTGGTTGAGACCCACGCAGGTGGGACTTTGTGAACTCGTTGGTGCAGTGCGATCGCTCACGCTGCGGCAACTATGAAAATAACGGTGGTTGGCGGAAATGATCGTGGATAATCGCCATATGTAGGGCAGGATGCTTTCATGCCGGAACATTTGGCGGGTAAGAATCCCCCCTACCCACAATGCTCCTATGCTGTTGCCTTGAGGGATTAGGAGGACGTGATCAAACCAGACTCGACCTGGCGGGTATAATAAAAGATTGTCACGACTTCGCCAGGGCAGGACCAACCGGTCTCTCTGAAGATAAAACATTTGTGCTATAATTGAGGTTAAACCTATTACTGGCATTCCAATTATGAGAACGTGCGAACACTGTCTCTTTCGCCCATCGTCCCTAACCCCCATTCCCACCAGGAAGGGGGGAACATGGATTATTGGTGGTTTTGGGCAGCCTTGCCGCCCAAAACCACCAATTTCCTCTTTTCCCC